>Ga0208509_1000005_pt1 | contig 244222 bp, 223 predicted proteins | sample LakWasMeta7_HOW4_2_FD_183857 | JGI IMG/M metagenome (GOLD analysis project Ga0208509, IMG submission 183857) | Freshwater sediment methanotrophic microbial communities from Lake Washington under simulated oxygen tension - Sediment Metagenome... | ecosystem: Environmental > Aquatic > Freshwater...
ACGACAAGGAGACCGGAATACCGACTTTAGATTTATAGTTATCCACAGTCAGCATTGAAACTGCTGGCAATAGCTCCTGGTCAAAATTCAATCGGCACAGGTGGTCAATATTGGATCGGCGCCGACAAGTATGTTTCAGTAATCTCTTGTCGCGAGACCTACTTCAGAAAGGTCGTCAGTATTGGTGACCGGGAAATTACGATTGTCCTTGATCCTGACTCAGTTCGTGGAGAGGTAGATGTTGACTCCTACATTGTTGCGGTCAAGGAGATAACTGGCTTCGCTTCACCTGATATCAACAAGGAGTTTGGTAAGAGCGTGTTTGACTTTGCTCCTGGACAAATTCTTGCCCAGGAGGAAACTCATTGCATTTTCGTCGATCGAGAATTGTTTAAGCCGCTATCTTCGGTGTTTGAGTTGGTGAGAAATCCTGCTCTTATCGGTGGTGACTGGCGTGTAAGCCTAGATCAAGATCAGGTCCAGATTGAAGTCAGTGCAGCGATGAAGGAGTCTATCGACAACGCACGGAGTAGTAGCCTAACAAAGAGCGTCCTGCTGAACTCAATCTATTTTTCAGCAGTAGTTCATGCCATTCAGCGGATGAAAGATGGTGTCGAATTCGGTGAAGCAAAGTGGGCGAGGGTAATTCAACGCCAGCTCCACAATCACCATCTCGACTTAGCTACCGTCGATGCCCTTATGCTCGCTCAAAAATTGATGAAATATCCACTTGGAGTTTTGAATACATACGTTTTTGCAAGGGCTGCAAATGATTGATATCAAACTATTTAGAGCAACTGCTGTTGCAGATCTCTTCAATTCGATAGAGAAGAACCTCGAGATATATAGGTCTGGTTACTTTGAAAATCTTTTGGAAGATACATCTCTATTCTTGGATTCAAGTTGCACACTTGAGCCGGACGAGTGGTCAAAAGTAATTTGCGATCTAAGCAATGACAATGAGGTTGAGTGTTGCATCGGCGTTTCCACCGGATTGAGTGGCGTGACGGCATATTTGGCACGAGATGAGCGACTGTGGGCTAGATTGACTCATATCGAATTCTTGGAATATGCGCGGGCACGGTGGCCAATTCCAAAAGACAAAGTTCAGGCTGTTGCACACATCAAAAAGCACTTCTTTGCAAAGGGCGCGCGAGGTATTGAGCGCGACAACGCAATTTCACGATTGTGGTGGATGGCTGAAATTTGCAAGAGAGTTCAAGGTTTGTCACTAAATGAGTCTCTCACTGCATTTTTATTCCAAAGCGATGTGCGGGCCAACATTGTTGAAAGGCCGACGACATCTCAGAATTCAGCTTTGCTTTCTGCCGTGGTTAACAAGCTTCATCAGTCGTATCAAACCACAGACAAGGCTCTGTATGGACGGGAGAAATTTCGTTCAGTGATGAAAAAACTAAACATCGAAGGTGGCATTCGCTTGCTCGAAGTTCTTGACAAGGAAACACTCGAAGGCGTTATCGAAAAAGTCAGTCAGTAGAAGCCAATGTTTTTTAGGTTTTGGCCCTTCCAAAATGTAGTCCTGTTTTCGTGTTCAGAGCGGAGCAAATCTCTTTGACTGAAGACTTCCAGGGTTAGGCAGAAACAGTGGCACAAATTGCCCAGCGTTTTAAATCCCTGGCTTGCTCCGGCTGGTGAGACCAAGTCCTCAAGATGTGGGGGCTTGGAGTCACCGTTAGATGCACAGGAATCGCACAAGCGGATGATTCCCACGTCTCGATGGGTACTCAACACCGTCCTTTTTAAAAACAATCCACCATCAGTGGTGACCTGCTTCCGAAGAAATCTTCATCGTCTTCATCAAACGTATATGGTGGCGGAACCTTCTCCCCAATTTACGCCTGGGGAAATGTGCTCCATAGTGAGCCCCTGTTTTCGCTGTGCCGGTCTATGACCTTCAAGGGTTTAAATCAACAGGGGCCATACTCGCAAAATGAAAGGCGCGGAAAGGGTAGAGAGTTAAGACCCGCTAGAGTGGCTTGAATATTGTTGCGCCGGATTCCGTTAGTCGACCGTGGAACTCAACGGCATATCGATCTGTCATACCTGCAATGAAATCGCAAATGAGTCTCCGTTTCGAGTCTGTGTCGCGAAGTCTATGAAAAAGCTCTTGGAGATCATCGGGCAGAAGTGCATGCCCATCGGGCATATTCAGAGTTTTGAATATCCTCTCAACTACCTCGAACCCTCTGTGCTCAACTACTTTCAAACGTGGAGACATGATTGTCAATAGATAGCTGAGGTGCTTTAGAGACTCAATTTTCACGCGGACATCTCGTGCGACTTCGATTTTGGCAAAGCGCAAATCACCTCCGCGAGGAATTGTGACGGAAACTCCGCTCATGAAGCCTCCAACAAGCTCTGATGAAAACTCGGACCGCATCTTCCCATTAGACGCCAACAATTTCGACTCCGTGTATAGCTCCAGGGCGGTTGTCGCAGTGCCGTTGTTCAAAGTCAATAAATCAGTCAATGCGTTGAAAACTTCATTTTCAGTTGCATCATCAACGGCTCCCTTGACTTTTGCATGCAATTCTTTGAAGAAACTCTCTTGTCCGATCTTTGCAAGCAATTGCATCGGATGAGTAAACCCACCTTTCATTGCATCCTCAAGATCGTATGTGGAGTATGCAATGTCGTCTGCAATATCCATGATCTGGCATTCGATGGTTTTGAATAAACCACCTTTCTTTGGAGTGCCAACATGCTTCTTTATTTCATCAACTAATTGGCGCTCGGATGCGTAGTAACCTTTCTTTAGCTTGTCACCCGGCTTTCTTTGCAACGGAATCATTTCGTCATACTTTAGTACCGCGGCTAAGCTCCGGTAGGTCAAGTTCAAACCCAGTCGACGATCATTTCCATGTGGATCTATTCCGCAAACGTCCGCTACCGATGGAGCTGATCTGAGAATCTTTTTCTCTACTCTGGATAAGATGCGCAATGTTTGAGCGTTACCCTCAAAACCTCCATTCTCCGCCATGCAGAAGTCAAGTGCACGCTCGCCATTGTGACCAAACGGAGGATGCCCCAAATCGTGAGCCAATCCTGCAAACTCAATCAGATCAAGGTCTATTTCATTGCCTTTAAATTTTCGGTTAGTGGCATTGATTCTCTGAGCGATACCCTTTGCAATTTGCGCAACTTCTAAGGAGTGAGTCAGTCTATTTCGGAAGAAGTCTGACTCATGACCAGGGAACAATTGTGTCTTTCCTTGCAGTCGCCTAAACGAGGGCGAATGAAGAAGTCTTCCAAAGTCACGGCGGAAAGCAGTCCGCCCTTGCTTGAGCTCCTCTACTTCTTTCTGAATTCGTGCTAAATCGGCGTCACGGTAGAGCAAACTCAAGCTATGTCCCCGAAAAAAAGCCACCTATGGGTGGCTTGTTACTAAATCGAATCTATTTTTTGGATGCTCTACGGGGCTGTGTAGCCTGTTTCGCAGCTACTGCCAACGATCCTCTAAGTGAAGAACTTGCCTCAGCTTTAGCAGCAAGCATTGAATTAAAAAATTTCATTTGGCTCTGAGCAACTCGCCTCGCCTCGGCCACAACCGGAAATTCAACTGCCTTCATGCAACCCCCGATGATAGAAGAATAGCTCTTGATTCTATGCTCAGAACAGCACACGCATTTGTAGGAATTCCAGCGAAGTTGTAGAAACGCCTCAGAACATTTCCTGAGGCAGGGGCGCACGTACAGTGGTGGTCTGGGGCAGGTTCGATGAGCTATTTAAGGATTTTCAGCAATAGACATGCAGGCTCCAATCAGCATGTGCTCATATCAGAAGCAAGATTTGGACTTTGAAGTCGAGTGTGCAATCCAATGACTAAAGCAATTCGTGTTTCTCTTAGGGCTTTGGCTCTGCGAAGCATTGAACGGAACAGATTGCAACGCACTCAACCTCAATCGCCGGCAAAACTTTGCCTCCAGATCGGCAAATCTTTGCTCACCCCTACAAAAAACCTAGATGTCGATGTTGCCAGCGCGCAAGGCGTTGGTTTCAATGAATTCGCGGCGGGGTTCGACCTCGTCGCCCATCAGCATGGTGAACACGCGGTCGGCTTCGATGGCGTCGTCGATTTGCACGCGCAACAGGCGGCGCACGGTGGGGTCCATCGTGGTTTCCCACAGCTGGGCCGGGTTCATTTCACCCAGTCCTTTGTAGCGTTGGCGGCTGGTGCCGTTTTCTGCCTGCTGGATCAGCCAGGCCATGGCTTCGCGGAAGTCGGAAACCTTTTCTTCCTTCTGGCGTTCGCCTTCGCCGCGCATCACGCGGGCACCATCCGACAGCAGGCCCTTGAAAGTGTTAGCGGCTTCGGCCAATGCGGCGTAGTCGGCACCGTGCACAAAGTCCTGTGTCAGCACGCTGCTCTTGACGTTGCCGTGGTGGCGGCGGCTGATGCGCAGAATCGGCTTGTCGTTGCGCTCATCGAATTCACCGGCCACTTCGGCGTCCGGCAGTCGGGCTTGCAAGGCGGCGGCGGACACTTCGGCATCGGCCACTGTGTCCAGGTTCAGCGCTACACCGTCGGCTACTGAGCGCAGGGCTTCGGCATCCATGAAATTCTTCAGGCGGGCAATCACCGCCTGCGCCACCTGGTGCTTGCGCGCCAGCGTGGCCAGCGTGTCGCCGGAAATAGTGGTGCCGTTGGGCCCACCGGTAAACACCGAGGCGTTGACCAGCGCAATGCGCAGCAGGAAGTTGTCCAGGTCGCCGGCGCCTTGCAAATACAGCTCTTCCTTGCCGGCCTTGACCTTGTACAGCGGGGGCTGGGCGATGTAGATGTGGCCACGCTCGACCAGCTCGGGCATCTGGCGGTAGAAGAAGGTGAGAAGCAGGGTGCGGATGTGGGCGCCGTCGACGTCGGCATCGGTCATGATGATGATGCGGTGGTAGCGCAGTTTGGCGACGTTGAAGTCGTCGTTGCCGGTGGTGCCGCCGGCCTTGCCGATGCCGGTGCCCAAGGCGGTGATCAGCGTCAAAATTTCATTGCTGGTCAGCAGCTTTTCGTAGCGCGCTTTTTCCACGTTCAGAATCTTGCCGCGCAGCGGCAAAATCGCCTGGAACTTGCGGTCACGGCCCTGTTTGGCGGAGCCACCGGCGGAGTCACCCTCGACGATGTAGATCTCGCACATCGCCGGGTCTTTTTCCTGGCAGTCGGCCAGCTTGCCGGGCAGGCCCATGCCGTCCAGCACGCCCTTGCGGCGCGTCATGTCACGGGCCTTGCGTGCGGCTTCACGGGCGCGTGCCGCTTCAATGATCTTGCCGACGATGATCTTGGCGTCTGCCGGGCGCTCTTGCAGGTAGTCGGCCAGCAGCTTGCTGACGATGTCTTCGACCGGGCCGCGCACTTCTGACGAGACCAGCTTGTCCTTGGTCTGGCTGGAGAATTTGGGTTCTGGCACCTTGACGCTGAGCACACAGGTCAGACCTTCGCGCATGTCGTCACCGGTGACTTCGACCTTGGCTTTCTTGGCCAGTTCGGATTCGTCGATGTATTTGTTGATGACGCGGGTCATGGCCGCGCGCAGACCGGTCAAGTGGGTGCCGCCGTCGCGCTGGGGAATGTTGTTGGTGAAACACAGCACTTGCTCGTTGTAGCCGCTGTTCCACTGCATCGCCACTTCGACGCCGATGTTGGTCTGCTGGTCGCTCTGGCGGTCACCCATCGCGTGGAAGATGTTGGGGTTCAACACCGTCTTGCCCTTGTTGATGAAGTTCACAAAACCCTTGACGCCGCCGGCGCCCGAGAAGTCGTCTTCCTTGCCGCTGCGCTCGTCCTTCAGGCGGATCTTCACGCCGTTGTTCAGGAAGCTGAGTTCGCGCAGACGCTTGCTGAGGATTTCGTAGTGGAAGTCGGAGTTGGTCTGGAAGATGTCCAGATCGGGCAGGAAGTGGACTTCGGTACCGCGCTTTTCGGTCTCGCCAATCACCTTCATCGGTGAGACTTCGACGCCGTTGACGGTTTCGACGATACGGTTTTGCACAAAGCCCTTGCTGAACTCCATGACATGCACCTTGCCGTCGCGGCGGATCGTCAGGCGCAGCATCTTGGACAGCGCATTCACGCAGCTCACACCCACGCCGTGCAGGCCGCCGGAGACCTTGTAGCTGTTCTGGTTGAACTTGCCGCCGGCGTGCAATTCGGTCAGCGCAATTTCGGCCGCCGAGCGCTTGGGCTCGTGTTTGTCGTCCATCTTCACGCCAGTGGGAATGCCGCGGCCGTTGTCGACGACGCTGATGGAGTTGTCGGAGTGGATGGTGACCAGGATGTCATCGCAGTGGCCGGCCAGCGATTCATCAATCGAGTTGTCGACCACTTCGAAGACCAGGTGGTGCAGACCGGTGCCATCGGACGTATCTCCGATGTACATGCCGGGGCGTTTGCGCACGGCTTCCAGGCCTTCCAGGATCTGGATCGAGCCTTCGCCATAGGCTTCGGTCGCGCCGGCCTGGTTGGTGTCGATCGTGGGCTGGAAGTTGGAGCTGTCCGATCCGCCCTCGCCCGTGTGCACGTGCGCATCGTTGTTCTCGGGGGTGGTGTCGGGCTTGTTTTCTTCGGTCATGGCTCACTTCTCTCTCACAAATTTCAATCAGTTGGGGACAGAGCTAAAGGTCTGTCCCGCAAATTCTCAGTATTCTTCAATGACCAAACCCCCGGAAGGCCGGGGGTTTGCGTCGTATGGCGCTACATTTTTGGTAGCATTAAATTCTCATCGGCATCACCACGTACTTGAACGTGGCGTTGTCGGGAATGGTGAACAGCGCCGAGCTATTGCCGTCGGACAGCTCCAGTTTCACCATGTCCTGGCTCATATTGGCCAGGGCGTCGATCAGGTAGGTGACGTTGAAGCCGATCTCTATGCTGTCGCCACCGTAGTCGATGTCCAGTTCGTCCACCGCCTCTTCCTGCTCGGCATTGTTGGACGCCACGCGCAGGCTGCCGGGGTCGATGTTCAGGCGCACGCCCTTGAACTTGTCGCTGGTCAGGATGGCGGTGCGCTGCAGCGTGGCCAGCAGCGCGGTGCGGCCCAGCGTGATGCTGTTCTTGTGGTTTTTGGGAATGACGCGGTTGTAGTCTGGGAACTTGCCCTCGACCAGCTTGGTGACGAACTCCATGCCGTCGAACACGAACTTGGCCTGGTTGTTGGCGAACTGCATCTCGATGGCGCCTTCGGCGTCGGACAACAGGCGCTGCAATTCCACGACGGTTTTGCGCGGCAGGATCACTTCTTGTTTGGGCACTTCCACGTCCAGTGTGGCGGAGGCAAAGGCCAGGCGGTGGCCATCGGTGGCAACCAGGCTCAACTGCTTGCCTTCGGCGACAAACAGGATGCCGTTCAAATAGTAGCGAATGTCATGCACGGCCATGGCAAATGACACCTGGCTCAGCAGGCTCTTCAGGGTTTTCTGCGGCACGCTGAACACCGGACCAAAGTTGGCCGATTCCTGCACCAGCGGAAAGTCTTCGGCGGCCATGGTTTGCAGCGTGAACTTGCTCTTGCCGCCTTTGAGAATGATCTTGCTCTGGCTGGATTCCAGCGACACGGTTTGGTCCGATGGCATGGTGCGCAAAATGTCAATCAATTTGCGCGCGCCAATGGTGGTGTGAAAATTGCCGGTGTCACCACCCAGTTCGGCGGTGGTGCGGATCTGGATCTCCAGATCGCTGGTGGTGACCTGCAGCGAGGTGCCGGTTTTACGAATCAGCACGTTGGCAAGAATGGGCAAGGTGTGGCGACGCTCCACAATACCGGCCACGGACTGCAGTACCGAGAGGACTTTGTCCTGCGTTGCCTTCAATACGATCATGTCAACCTCTTTTTAAATGTCAGTTTTGGCACCTGTCTACAGAAGTGCCCATTTTTTCTAAAATCCCGCCATTTTCCCAGTTTTAGCGGCCACTTTTGGCGCTGGTGCTTTTTATTCCTGATTAGCCTTTGAGCGTTTGCTCCAGCACGTGCAACTGCTGGTTCAGTTCTGTCATTTGCTGGCGCTCGCCGCCAATCTTGCGCACGGCATGCAGCACCGTGGTGTGGTCACGTCCGCCAAACAATTCTCCAATCTCCGGAAGACTCTTTTGTGTCAGTTCCTTGGCCAGGTACATGGCGATCTGGCGCGGGCGGGCGATGCTGGCCGGGCGCTTCTTGGAATACATGTCGGCGACCTTGATCTTGTAGTAGTCGGCCACCGTCTTCTGGATGTTTTCCACCGAGATCTGCCGGTTCTGGATGGACAGCAGGTCGCGCAGGGCTTCACGTGCCAACTGGATGGAGATTTCCTTCTGGTTGAAACGGGAATAGGCCAGGATTTTGCGCAGGGCACCTTCGAGCTCGCGCACGTTGGAGCGCACGTTCTTGGCAACAAAGAAAGCCACCTCTTCGGGCATTTCCGAGCCTTCGACGCGGGCCTTGTTGATCAGAATCGCCACCCGCATTTCGAGTTCAGGCGGCTCGATGGCCACCGTCAGACCGGAGTCGAAGCGTGAAACCAGGCGCTCGTGGATGTCGGTCAGGCCTTTGGGGTAGGTGTCGCTGGTCATCACGATATGTGATTTTTTGGCCAGCAAGGCCTCAAAGGCGTTGAAAAACTCCTCCTGGGTACGGTCCTTATTGGCAAAGAACTGCACATCGTCGATCAGCAATAAATCCAGGGAGTGGTAACGCTCCTTGAATTCGTCAAAAGTCTTGCGTTGGTAGGCCTTAACCACATCCGAGACGAATTGTTCCGCATGGATGTAGAGAACTTTGGATCCGGGCTTGTCCGCCAGCAGCCGGTTGCCCACCGCATGCATCAGGTGGGTCTTGCCCAAACCGACACCGCCGTAGATGAACAAGGGGTTGTACAGGTGCCCCGGAATGGTGGCCACGTGCATGGCGGCGGCGCGGGCCATGCGGTTGGCCGTACCCTCCACCAGGCTGTCAAAAGTCAGCATGCTGTTGATGCGATTCTTGGGCAGACCGGACGGTGTGGGCTCACCGGCTGCAACACTCTCCTCAGCCGAAACCATCTCTGCGGCTTGTGGAGAAGAGATAATCCTGGCAACAGCTTCACGCGGAGTGATCGCTAACTCAACAAGAACCGGCTGGCCGTACATCTTCTCCAGCATGGCAGAAATTCGGCCGCTGTATTGGGCCCGGACCCAGTCGAGCTTGAAACGGTTGGCAACAAAGATGGTGACCTTGGAAAAGTCTTCCAGTACCTGGGCGCTCAGGGGTTTGATCCAGGTGTTGAATTGTTGTTCGGGAAGTTCCTGGGCGAGCTGGTCGACACAGCTTTGCCACAGGCTTTGGCCGATGTCCAGACTGGGTGACAGGGCGTGATTGGATGGGAGTCCCTCTGGCATTATTCTTTTCAGCTTCTGTGGATAGTTATGGATTGCTGCGCGCTGGATTGTAATTTATCAAAACCTTATCCACAATTTTGTTTGCGGTATGGAACTTACAGCATTACGAAGTGTGTTGGATGTAAGGTGTTGCCCCTGTTCAGAAAATTTGCGATAATCGACGGTTCCCCTGATTGTGTTCGGGGCGATTAGACCGAGATCTTCCCTTGTTTGCTTCTGTTTGAACAGGGGGGGGTCAGAACTGAGCCTGTTAGGAATTCCAAATGAAACGCACTTACCAACCTTCCAAAATCCGTCGCGCCCGTACCCATGGTTTTCTGGTTCGCATGAAAACCCGTGGCGGCCGTGCCGTGATCAACGCACGCCGCGCCAAAGGCCGCAAGCGCCTGGCTGTCTAGTTTTTGCTGGCCGCGGGCATATCGAGCACTTCCGTGCAACGATTGAAGACGCGGCCCCAGTTTCAGGCAGTTTTGGCCGGGTCCACGGTCGCCCGAACCGCGCACTTTGCCTTGCATTGCTGCGCGTTGGAGGCGGCGGTGGTGGCCACCCAGAACCCTGGGGTGCCCGCCCTGTTTCCGGTGCGCGGGGTCTGGCTGGGCGCCATGGTGCCCAAACGCTGGGCCAAGCGTGCCGTGACGCGCAACGCGATCAAACGCCAGATTTATACCGTGAGCGCTGATTTCGAACCCCGACTGTCCGTACGGGCACACGTGGTGCGCCTGCGCGCGTCGTTCGACCGTGCCCAGTTTGTCAGTGCCACATCGGATGTACTCAAAGCCGCGGTACGGGCCGAACTGCAGCAGTTGTTTTCACGGGCTTCGCCGCCATCTGCCGCATGATGCAATTCCTGCTCATGGGCCTTGTCAAAGGCTATCGCCTGTTTCTGAGCCCCTGGTTGGGCTCGGCTTGCCGGTTTGAGCCCACCTGCTCGGTCTATGCCCTGCAGGCTTTGCAGGGCCATGGCGCCGCTGCTGGTAGTTACCTCACGGCATCGCGCATCGCGCGTTGCCACCCCTGGTGTGCGGGCGGCTCCGACCCGGTTCCCACTGAACCTCCCCGGCTGTTTACCCGGCTGATCTCTTCTCCCTCTGAAAAGAAACCCTCATGAACGATATTCGCCGCACCATTTTGTGGGTGATCTTTGGCATTTCCATGGTGATGCTGTGGGACCAATGGCAGGTGTACAACGGCAGGAAGGCGACTTTCTTCCCGAGTCCTGCCCAGCAGACTGCGCCCGCTGCGTCTGGCGCATCGGGCGTTGTACCTGGTGCCAATACGGCGGGCGTGCCCAGCGTTGCAGGATCGGCCCCCAATGGGGCGGCGGTACCAGCGGGCGCAGCCGTCGTGGCGCCCCCCGTCGCCGCTGCAGCGGCGCCCAAAGAGCGTATCGAGGTCACCACCGACGTGCTCAAGCTGACCTTCGAGACCGAGGGCGGATCGCTGGTGCGCACCGAATTCCTGAAGCATACGGACATGGCGGACAAGAGCAGGAATTTTGTCCTGTTGGACGACAGCAAGGACAGGGTCTATATGGCCCAGACCGGTGTGATCGGTGGCAGTGCTGCCGGCAGCTTCCCGACCCACAAGACGCCCATGACGTTCAGCGGCGCGCGTGGACTCAAGGACGGCGAAAACGAGATGACCATACAGTTCACGTCTGCGGACGTGGGTGGCATCAAGCTGGTCAAGACCTACACGCTGCGCCGGGGCGCCTACGACATGGCGGTCAAGCATGAGTTGACCAATGTGTCGGCCGTAGCCCTGTCTCCACAGCTGTATTTGCAATTGGTGCGCGACGGCAACAAGCCTGCGGGCGAGTCCTCGTTCTACTCCACGTTCACAGGACCTGCGGTGTACACCGCTGCCAAGAAGTATCAGAAGGTGGAATTCGCCGATGTCAAGAAGAAGAAGGCCGATTACGAAAAGCAGTCAACGGACGGCTATGTGGCCATGGTGCAGCACTATTTTGCCAGCGCCTGGATGTTGCCGGAGGGCGTGCAGCGCACAATTTCCGTAGACGGCGTGGACATCGGCTCGCCCGTCGCGGACTGCTGCTACCGCGCCACCCTGATCACCCCGCTAGACCCCATTGCACCGGGTGCCACCAAGCTTGTGGACGCCAAGTTCTTTGCAGGTCCGCAAGTGGAGACCGAGCTTGAAAAACTGGCGCCGGGTCTGGAGTTGGTCAAGGATTATGGTTGGCTGACGATCCTGGCCAAGCCGCTGTACTGGTTGCTCGACAAGTTGCACGGCTTCATCCAGAACTGGGGCTGGTCCATCGTGGCTCTGGTCGTGCTGCTGAAGATTGCGTTTTATTGGCTCAATGCCAAGGCCTATGCCAGCATGGCCAAGATGAAGGCGGTCAACCCCAAGATCACCGAGATGCGTGAGCGCCTCAAGGACAATCCACAGCAGATGCAGCAGGAGATGATGCGCATCTACCGCGAGGAAAAGGTCAACCCTATGGGCGGCTGCTTCCCCATCATGATCCAGATCCCGGTCTTCATTGCCTTGTACTGGGTGCTGTTGTCCAGCGTGGAAATGCGCAATGTGCCGTGGATTCTGTGGATCAAGGACCTGTCGTCCCCCGATCCATTCTTCATCCTGCCGCTGGTCATGACGATGACGACCTTGTTACAAACGGCGCTGAACCCGACACCGCCGGACCCCATGCAGGCCAAGATGATGTGGTTCATGCCGCTGATCTTCAGCGTGATGTTCTTCTTCTTCCCGGCGGGCCTGGTGTTGTACTGGATCACCAACAACATTCTGTCCATTGCCCAGCAGTGGATCATCAACACCCGCATGGGCGTGCCACCGCAGTTCAACTTGCCCAAATTCAAGTAACCCCAGAGTTAGATACCCCCCGAAGCGCCTGCGCCGCCTCCCCCCAGGGGGCGACACCAGTGGCCCGGCAGAGCCGGTTCCACGATGTCCCTGGCGTAGACTCCCCCTCGCTCCATGGTTTCTTATGCTCACCCGCCATCAGGACCCCATCATCGCGATTGCCACTGCACCCGGACGCGGTGCCGTCGGGATTGTGCGGGTCAGTGGCAAGGCTCTAAGCCTGTGGGTGGAGTACCTGTTGGGGCGCACGCCGCGGCCACGCGAGGCGACCTACCTGCCATTCAACGACGCGCAGGGTTCCCCCATAGACCAGGGCCTGGCGCTTTTTTTCCCGGGGCCGCATTCGTTCACCGGCGAGGACGTGTTGGAACTGCAGGCCCACGGCGGTCCGGTCGTCTTGCAACTGTTGTTGGCCCGTTGTCTGGAGGCGGCCGCTCAAGTGGATGCGGTTTCCGGGCTGCCGCTGCTGAGCGGCATGCGCATTGCGCAGCCGGGTGAGTTTTCCGAGCGGGCCTTTCTGAACGACAAGATCGATTTGGCCCAGGCCGAGGCGATATCCGATTTGATCGACGCCAGTACCGAGGCGGCGGCGCGCAGTGCGACCCAATCCCTGTCTGGCGTTTTTTCCCGCGAAATCCACGCACTGCGCGACGCGCTGATCCACCTGCGCATGCTGGTGGAGGCGACGCTGGACTTCCCGGAGGAGGAAATCGACTTCCTGGAGAAGTCCGATGCGCGGGGCCAGCTGGACCGCTTGCAGCGGGCTCTGCAAACGGTGTTGCACAAGGCGTCGCAGGGTGCACTGTTGCGCGAGGGCATTACGGTCGTGATCGCCGGGCAGCCCAATGCAGGCAAGTCGTCACTGCTGAACGCGCTGGCGGGTGCCGAGCTGGCCATCGTCACACCCATTGCCGGCACCACCCGCGACAAGGTGCAGCAGACCATCCAGATCGAAGGCGTGCCCATCCACATCGTCGATACAGCGGGCCTGCGACCCAGTGACGACACGGTGGAGCAAATGGGTATCGCGCGGGCCTGGGAGGCCATTGAAGCTGCCGATGCGGTTTTGTTCCTGCACGACCTGGTGCGTGCGAATGCTATTGATTACATAGCGGCAGATGCAGTCATCACGAGGGCTATTGCCCAGAAACTCTCAAGCAGTGTGCCGGTTATCGACGTCTGGAACAAGGTTGATGCAGTGTCCGCCCCGGCACCCACCACCGGCATCGTGCTGTCCGCTAAAACAGGGGCCGGACTCGACGTGCTGCGCCGCAGCTTGCTGGAGGCCGCCGGTTGGCAGGCCACCAGCGGCGGCGTCTTCATTGCCCGGGAACGCCACGTGCAGGCTTTGCGCCGTGTGGAGGGCCACCTGACGGGTGCAGCCCAACACCTGGCCGCGCACGACCAGGCGCTGGACCTGTTGGCCGAAGAGTTGCGCTTGGGGCAAAACGCGCTGGCCGAGATCACCGGTGAGTTCACATCGGACGACCTGCTCGGTGTGATTTTTTCAAAATTTTGCATTGGTAAGTAGCTGGCATACACTCTTTTGGTCGTCGAAACTGAAAGCAACAAGAATGTCCTTCCTCAACTGGTTTACCAAGAAACCGCCCAACCGCCAGTCAGTGCCTGCTGATAGCTCGGGCTTGGGCCATATTGATGCGACCGTGCCTTTCAGTGCTTCCGGCAAGCCGCGTGGGCGTTCCGCGTCCACCCCGCCCGGCAGTGCCGCCAACCGCAAAAACGAGCGCCTCGAGCGCCGGGAGTTGCTGTATTCGGTGGTGCGCGAGGCCATGATCAAGGCCGGTGTGTTGTCGTCCACCTACAAGTTCAAGGTCTTGTCACTGGATTCCCGCGGGCGCCAGTACCTGATCATGATGGACCTGGCGCGCCAGTATGCCGGCGAGACGGCCCGCCTGGCGGAGATTGAGGGCCTGATCGCCCAGCACGCCAAGACACGGCACGACATTCTGGTCACCGCTGTGTATTGGCGGATCAATGAGCACGTGACTGCCGGACTGTCGCGCGTCAGTGCGGCCGCCCCGGCGGTGGTTCCTGTGGCCGCACCTGTGGCCAGCAAGCCTGCGGCGACCGTGGCTCCGGTGGCAACGCCCAAGCCGGGCTACGAACCTTTGCATCCGGAAGAAGTGGCGGCGTTCAAGCAGGCACTGGCATCGGTAGCGACAACCCAGCCCTTGTCCGCGCCGGGCGAAATTGTCCGGTCCGGGCGTCGCAATCCCGAACCGCCACCGGCCTTTGTCGACACCGAGCTGGATGACCGTCCGTCTCCGCTCAGCGGTACCCAATACGGGGACCTCTGATCGCGGGCTGGTGTCAGTGCCCGCTGAAGTCCACCAGGGTGAAAAGCGGCAGACCCGATTCGCGCAGCTTGTCGGAACCGCCCAGTTCGGGCAAATCCACAATCGCCGCCCCCTCCATCACGTGGGCGCCCAGGCGCTCCAGTAATTTCCGGCCGGCCATCATGGTGCCGCCGGTGGCAATCAGGTCGTCGATCAGCAGGACCCGGTCACCCGCCTTGACGGCATCGGTATGCAATTCCACGGTGGCGCTGCCGTACTCGAGTTCATAGGTTTCTTCGACGGTCGTGAAAGGCAGCTTGCCTTTTTTACGGATTGGAACAAAGCCGACATTGAGTTCGTAGGCCACGACCGCACCCAGGATGAAGCCCCGGGCGTCCAGTCCGGCCACCACGTCGGGGCGCATGCTCGGGTCCATGTAGCGGTGCACAAAGGCGTCGATCAACACGCGGAACACTTTGGCGTTTTGTAGCAGGGGGGTGATGTCGCGGAACTGCACGCCGGGCGTCGGCCAGTCCGGCACAGTGCGGATGTGGTCCCGGAGGTACTGGTTGATACTGGTGTGTTGCATGGTGGTTTAGCCCTTGAGTAGTTTTTGTTCTGCCACGGCCAGGGCTTCGGCCTTGCCGGACAGTACCAGGGTGTCGCCCGCTTCCAGCACCGCGTCCCCGTGAACGGAGCCGGTTTTGCCATTGCTGTGGCGCAGGCTGACCACCTGGACTTCCAGCGCGTGGAGCGCAAAAAAATCCAGTGTGCGACCGGCCGCCTTGGCACCCAGGGGCAAGGTGAAGGTTGCCAGCCGTTCGTATTGCAGTTCATCGACGGAGTCGTCATCGGTACCGCGGAAAAAACCGCGCAGCAGGTTGTAGCGGGCGTCGCGCTGGTCCTGCACGATGCGGATCACCCGCCGCATGGGCACACCGACCAGCGCCAGTGCATGGCTGGCCAGCATCAGCGAACCTTCTATGGTTTCGGGTACGACTTCGGTCGCACCCGCGGCTTGCAACACCTCCAGGCTGAGGTCATCCTGGGTGCGCACGATGACCGGGACCTGTGGGGCGTGGGCTCGGGTGTGGCTCAGCACCTTCAGCGCACCGGCGACGTCCAGGTAGGTGATGACGACCGCACTGGCACGGGCCAGACCCGAGGCGATCAGGGCCTGCAACCGGGCGGCATCGCCAAAGACGACGGAGTCGCCGGCGGCGGCGGCCTGCCGAACCCGGTCGGGGTCCAGGTCCAGGGCCATGTAGGGAATGCCTTCGCGTTCGAGCATCTTGGCCAGATTCTGGCCACAGCGGCCATAGCCGCAAATGATGACGTGGCGGTTGGCACCGATGGACTTGCGCGCGATGCTGGTCATCTGCAGGGACTGCTGCAGCCACTCGCTGGAGACCAGTTTCATGACGATGCGGTTGCTGTACATCACGATGAAGGGGGTGGCCAGCATGGACAACACCATGCTGGCCAGAATGGGGTTCAGCAGTGCCGGGGGGACCAAGGAATTGTTTTGCGCCAGCGTCAACAGTACAAAGCCGAATTCGCCGGCCTGGGCCAGGTACAGGCCGGTGCGCAAGGACACGCCGGAACTGGCACCCAGGGCCTTGGACAATGCCGTGACCAGCGCCGCCTTGAACAGCGTGGGCAGGATCAGCAGCAGCAACACCAGGGGCCAGCGCTCCAGCACCAGCCGCCAGTCCAGCAGCATGCCGATGCTGATGAAGAACAGCCCCAGCAGGACGTCGTGGAACGGGCGGATGTCGGTTTCCACCTGGTGTTTGAATTCGGTCTCGGAAATCAGCATGCCGGCGATAAAGGCGCCCAGCGCCAGGCTCAGCCCTGCCAGTTCGGTGAGCCAGGCCAAACCCAGTGTGATGAACAACAGGTTCAGCACGAACAGTTCCTCGCTCTTGCGGCGGGCGACCAGTGTCAGCCAGCGGCGCATCACATGCTGGCCGCCGACCAGCAGCACGGTGATCAGCAGGGTGGCCTTGATCGCCGCGATGACCAGAGCACCCCCCAGGTCCTCGCCCGAGGCGCCCAGCGCCGGGATCAGCACCAGCAGCGGCACCACCGCGAGATCCTGGAACAGCAACACTCCCATGACCCGCTTGCCGTGCTCGGATTCGCGCTCCAGCCGTTCCACCATGAGCTTGACGACGATCGCGGTGCTGCTCATGGCCAGGGCGCACGACAAGGCCAGCGCGGCTTGCCACGGCATGTCCCACATGGCCGGAGCTAGCGCGGCGAGCCCCAGGGTGGCCAGCGTGGCGACCAGGATGGTGACGGCAACCTGGAGCAGACCCAGGCCGAACACATGCTGGCGCATGGCCCGCAGTTTGGGCAGATTGAACTCCAGCCCGATGACAAACATCAAAAACACCACGCCAAATTCGCCCAGGTGGCGAACCCCGTCCGCGTTCTGTGACAGCGCCATGGCATTGGGGCCTACGGCGACACCCACCGCCAGATAGCCCAACATCGGTGGCAACTGGAAAAACCGGCAGGTCACCACACCCAACACCGCAGCAAGTAGATAGAGAAGGGTAATTTCCAGTCCGGACATGCCGCCATACTAGCAAGAGACGCAGCCGTCTATAAAATGCCTCCATGACCCACCACGCACCGCGGCCCACTGCACCGTCGGCCCAGCGCGCCATTGCGCTGGCGCATGAAACTTTTGACATCGAGGCTGCGGCCGTATTGGGTCTGAAAGACCGGGTAGGCGCATCGTTCGCGCAGGCCGTGGAGATGGTGCTGTCCATCCATGGTCGGGTCGTGGTGATGGGCATGGGGAAAAGCGGCCACATCGGGCGCAAGATTGCCGCCACACTGGCGTCCACCGGAACCCCCGCCATGTTTGTGCACCCGGCAGAAGCCAGCCACGGGGACCTGGGCATGATCACGGCGGCAGACCTGGTGCTGGCGATTTCCAACAGTGGCGAGTCGCAGGAGATGGCCGCTATTTTTCCGGTGCTCAAGCGCCTGGGCGCGCCCGTGGTGGCCATGACGGGCAATGGCCAGTCCATGATGGCCCTGCATGCGGATTTGTGGCTGGACAGTGCGGTGGACAAGGAGGCCTGCCCGCTGAATCTGGCGCCCACCGCCAGTACCACGGCACAGCTGGCATTGGGCGATGCACTGGCCGTGGCCCTGCTCGACGCCCGGGGTTTCAGGGCTGAGGATTTCGCGCGCTCTCATCCGGGCGGCGCGCTGGGGCGCAAACTGCTGACCCATGTCAGCGACGTCATGCGCAGCGGTGACGCGGTGCCGCGGGTCGCGCCCGATGCGAGTTTCAGTGTGCTGATGCGCGAGATGAGTGCCAAGGGCCTGGGGGCCACCGCAATCGTTGACCCACAGGGACATGTGCTGGGGATCTTTACCGACGGTGATTTGCGCCGACTGGTGGAGCAGGGCGCCGACCTGCGTGGCAAGACGGCCCAGGAGGTGATGCACGGCTCACCCGCGACCATTGACGAACAGGCCCTGGCCGTGGACGCGGCCGAACTGATGGAGCGTCATCGGATTACCAGCGTGCTGGTCGTGGACGCCGACGGACATCTGTGCGGCGCCTTGAACAGCAACGACCTGATGCGCGCGAAAGTTATCTGATGTTGAATAACGCCCCCACGCTCGGCACTGGCGTGTCCTCGCTGCCCCCCGAGAGGCCCCTCACGCCTAAGGGCGGCCTGTCGGCGCTCAAGCCCGCAATGAATTTTGATCCGGCGCTGTTGCTCAAGGCCCAAGGGATCAAGGTCGCTTTTTTCGATGTGGACGGCGTGCTGACCGACGGTGGTCTGCTGTTCGCCGAGACCGGTGAGACACTCAAGCGTTTCAACACCCTGGATGGCCATGGCATCAAGCTGTTGCAGCAGGCCGGCATTGTGCCGGTCGTGATCACCGGGCGCGATTCCAAACCCTTGCGCTTGCGCTTGCAGGCGCTGGGCATTGTGCACGCGCATTTTGGGACTGAAGACAAACGACCGGCCGCGCAGCAAACGCTGGCGACCCTGGGGCTGGACTGGAGCCAGGCGGCCGCCATGGGGGATGACTGGCCGGATTTGCCGGTGATGCGCCGCTGTGCCTTTGCCTGTGCACCGGCCAACGCGCACACGGAGGTGCTGGCTGTGGCCCACCACGTGACGACGGCTCGTGGCGGGGATGGTGCAGCCCGGGAGTTTTGTGATGTTCTGCTGGTGGCCAGCGGTCGCTATGTCGAATTGCTGGGCGCGTACTCACAATGATGACCGTGTTGCGCGACGCCTGGGATCGGTTCATGCTGTACTTCCCCCTGGTGTCCATGGGTCTGCTGGCGCTGGGCACCTACTGGCTGGTGCGCAGCACGCCGCCAGCCAATGGTCCGGTGGTGCAGCGCCCGGCACGCCATGAGCCGGACTATTTCATGGAGAATTTTTCGGTGCGCACCTTCGATGCGGCAGGGCGTATCCGCACCGAAGTGGTCGGCACGCGGGCCAGGCATTATCCCGATACCCTGTGGCTGGAAATTGATGCGATCCGGGTGCGCTCGTTTGACAAACAGGGGCGCCTGACGACGGCTACGGCCCGGCAGGGGCTGACCAACGAGGACTCCTCGGAAGTGCAGTTGCTGGGAAATGCCGTGGTGGTGCGGGAGGCGGATGCCACCAAGCCCGGCAACAGCGCGCCACGGATGGAGTACCGCAGCGAGTTTCTGCATGCGTTCATGAACACCGAGCAGGTGCGCTCGCACAAACCGGTGGAGTTGTTGCGGGGCCAGGACCGGTTTACCGCAGAGCGCATGGAGTTTGACAATGTGGAGCAGGTGCTGCACTTGAGTGGCCGGGTCCATGGCACCCTGATGCCCGTCGTGAAGTAACCCGCAGAAGTTAGCAACAGGAGGCAGTCCGTGTCCCAACTGATATTTGTCACCGGCGCTTCCAGCGGTATTGGACAGGCCCTGGCCTGGCGCTACTACCAGGCCGGATTTGCGCTGGCACTCGTGGCACGGCGCACCGACGAGATGCAGACCTGGGCCACGCAGCGCGGGCTGGATCCGGCGCGCTACCAGATCTACAGTGCCGACGTGGCGGAGGTGGACAGCATCGTGGCCGCCGCGCAGCTGTGCCTGCAACGCCAGGGCGTGCCGGATGTGGTCATCGCCAATGCGGGCGTCAGCATCGGCATGGATACTGCGGTGCGGGAGGATCTGGCGGTGATGACCCGGGTATTTGCCATCAACAATGTCGGCCTGGCGGCGACCTTTCATGCCTTCGTCGATCCCATGGCCCGGCGTGGTTCGGGTGCACTCGTGGGCATTGGCAGTGTGGCCGGAATCCGGGGCTTGCCTGGACACGGGGCCTATTGCGCCAGCAAGGCGGCCGTGATCAGCTACTGCGAGAGCCTGCGCGGTGAGTTGCGCGACAGCGGTGTCCAGGTGTTGACCATTTGCCCCGGTTACATCGATACCCCTTTGACCCAGAAAAATCGCTACGCCATGCCCTTTTTGATGTCGGCCGACGTTTTTGCGGACAAGGCCTTTGCAGCGATCCGCGCCGGGGTGACCTACCGTGTGATTCCCTGGCAAATGGGGTGGGTTGCCAAAGGCCTGCGCGTGTTGCCCAACTGGCTGTTTGACCGTGTCTTGTCGGGGCGCCCGCGCAAGCGCCGTGTGACCGAGGTTTGAGGCCAACAAAAAAGGACCCGAAGGTCCTTTTTTGATTGGAGAGATTCTCCGGTAGCTGCTTAGTAGCTGCTACGGCCACCGCCGTAACCACCACCGCCACCGCCGCCGCCGCCGCTACGGCCACCGCCGCCGCCAGCGCCGCCGCCGTAACCGCCACCGCCGCCGCCGTAGCCGCCGCCGCCACTACGGCCGCCGCCAGCACCGCCACCAAAGCCGCCGCCGCCAGTGCGGGGAGGACGTGCCTCCATGGGACGGGCTTCGTTCACCACGAGACCGCGGCCACCGAATTGTTGACCGTTCATGCCGCCGATAGCTGCTTGCGCTTCTGCGTCGCTGCCCATTTCCACAAAGCCGAAGCCCTTGGAACGGCCAGTGTCACGTTCCATCATGACTTTGGCGCTGGAAACGGAACCGTAGGCTGCAAACGCTTGTTGCAGGTCTTCATCACGGAAGGAATAGGGCAGGTTGCCCACGTAAAGTTTGTTGCCCATGTAAGGACTCCTCAAAAACTAACTCTCAAAACGCGATGGTGTCCAAACCCGCAATCAACAAACCAATGAAGACTTAAAGCAGACGCGAAACTGGTAAATCACCGCAAACCCGTACACCGAATTTTCGGCAATACTGCACCATTATGCGGGTTTTTCGGAAAGTTGCCTAATTTTTGTTTGAACGATGAGCTATTTTTGGGCGGAATCGTCCGTACCGGTGTAATTGCGCCACTGTCGCAGACCGTTGCGCATGGTGAGCATCTGGCGCTCGAACTTGGGGCAGGCGTCGCACATGGCCATGTGGATGCGCAGGGCCAGGCGGTCGGCCAGCCCGAGATCGCGGTCTTCCCGGGCCACCAGGATGGCGGCGACTTCGCGGCAGGTTCTGTGGAATGGAATCATCACGCGCTGGCTTTCATGAACCAGTTGAGCTCCAGGCACTCCCGCAAACGCAGGCGGGCCCGGTGCAATTGCACATAGAGGTTGGTCGGCGTGAGCTGTAATTCCTTACAAATTTCTTCGCTGGAGAGCTCCAGCCACTCCCGCATCAGGAACAGACGCCCCTGGGACGCTGGCAACTTGCTGGCACAGGCCTCCAGAATCTCGAAGAACTGCTGGCTGCTGGTTTGTTGCTCAGGGTTGCCCCAGTCGGCCGGTTGTTCGGCAAAGTGTCCATCTGCCTTGAACGCGATGGCGTCCAGGGGCTCGGCCTGGGCGTCTTCACTGTCGTCCAGGCCGCTGACTTCGCGGTGGTGGTGGCGCAGGGCGTCAACGACCTTGTGTTTCAGAATGCCCACCAGCCAGGTCTTGAGTTGCGAGCGGTTGCCAAAGGACTGGGGTTTGGCCAGCGCGGCCAGGACCGTCTCGGACACCGCGTCCTCGGCCCAGGCGTCATTGCGCAGTTGCAGGCGTGCGAACTTCAGCAGGTAGTCCTGCAGCGCCACAATCTGTTGTTCAAAACCGGTCATTTGAGATTTTTTTCCCCAACACTGTAAGAATGGCCCCGCGTACCAGACTAAACCGTAACCAGCAACCGGGTGCCTGTTCGGCAAGTGCCCACTGGTTCCACTTTAACCTGTCCACTCTAGGAGTTTCAAAATGACCCAACGTGCCCTGATCGCTGCAACTGCAGCCGCTGTGATGTCCTTGTCCATGGTGGCGGTTCCTGCTGCTGCCCAGGAAAAAGAGAAGTGCTTTGGAATTGCCAAGGCTGGACAGAATGATTGCGCCAGTGTCAACGGCGTGCATTCCTGCGCTGGCCAGTCCAAGGTAGACATGGACAAGATGGAATGGAAATACGTGGCCAAAGGCACCTGCAAGAGCATGAAGGGCCTGTCGCTGGACGAAGCCAAGATGTCCAAAAAAGGCTGATGTCCCGTGTAGAGCGCCAAAACGTGCTGTCCCCGGCTGGCAGCGTGGGCATTGGCTGGCGGCAGCCCCACTACGGTGGGTTGCTGGAGCGTCTGCCCGCCCTGGACTTTCTCGAGGTGCACTCCGAGAATTTTTTCACCCGGGGTGGTGCGGCCCTCGCGGTGCTGGAGCAGGGCCGTGCGCACTACCCTGTCAGCCTGCACGGCGTGGGTCTGTCGCTGGGGTCGGCCGCCGGCCTGGACGACTGGCACCTGGACCAATTGGCGCGGCTGGTGCAGCGGATAGAGCCCGTCCGGGTCAGCGACCACGCGTCGTTTGCGCGCGGCACCTTCCAGGGCGCCACGGTGCACGCCGCCGATCTGTTGCCCCTTCCCTTCACCACCGAATCGCTGGATGTGCTGTGCGCCAATGTGGGTCGGGTGCAGGACCGCTTGCAGCGGATCTTGCTGGTGGAAAACCTGTCGGCCTACCTGCGCTGGCAGGTGGTCGGTGAGGAGCGCGTGTGGCAGGAGACCGAATTCCTGAACCTGCTTTCCCGACGCACCGGTTGCCAGTTGCTGGTCGATGTGAACAATATTTATGTCAACGCCTTGAATGCGCAGGTGCGCGAGGGCCAGACCGCGGACCCGCTGCAAAGCTGCCGCGATTGGCTCGATGCCATCGATCCTGACACGGTCGGCGAAATCCACCTGGCGGGCCATTGCCATGTGCGCGAGCCAGAAGGCGACATCGTCATCGACGACCACGGCAGCCGTGTCTGCGATGCGGTGTGGGCGCTGTACCGGCACGCGCTCCAGCGCTTTGGCGCGGTGCCCACGCTGATCGAGTGGGACACCGATGTGCCGGCGCTGGACGTGCTGCTGGACGAAGCCGGTTGCGCGCGCCGGCATGGCGCCGAGGTTCTGGGGCAGTGCAGCACGGTATTGACTGCGGCGCCGTCCTCCGGGGTGCTCGCATGAACACGCTGGCCGCTCAACAGCAGGCCTTGCTGGAGGCCCTACTGGCCTGGCCGGCCGACAATGCTATGAAAAAGATAGCTGTTCATGCTATAGATCCGAGGGCTAGAGGGCTAAAAGCCTACCAGGCCAACGGTCACGCCCTGGCCGAGCGGGCCCTGCAGGCCGCTTACCCGGTGGTGGCGCAGCTGCTGGGCGCCGAGAGTTTTGCCGACCTGGCCCGCGCGCTGTGGCATGCCCAGCCAGCGGTGCGCGGCGACATCGCGTGCTGGGGCGAGTCGCTGGCGGCATGGGTACAGAGCAGCGCGCAGCTGCAGGACGAGCCCTATCTGGCCGACGTGGCGCGTGCCGAGTGGGCCCTGCACCAGTGCGCGGGCGCGCCAGATCAGACGGCGGACCTGGCGACGCTGGCGTTGCTGACCACGCACGATCCGGCGCTACTGCAGCTGGTGCTGGCGCCGGGCTGCGCCGTGGTGCGCAGTGCTTGGCCGATCGCCAGCATTCTGGGCGCCCATCTGGAAGCCAGCCCCAGCCTGGAAGAGGCCGGCGCGCAACTGCGTGCCGGTGTGGCGCAGGATGCCGTGGTGTGGCGCGCCGGGTTACGTCCCCGCGTGCGGCTGGCGCTGGCCGGCGAGGCCACGGTGTTGCAGGGTTTGCTGGCGGGAGCCTCCCTGGCCCAGGCGCTGGAGGCGCAAGAGGCAGCGAGCGCGCTGGACTTTGGCCAGTGGCTGCCGATGGCCGTGCAGACCGGGCTGGTGTTGGCGGTGCAGGCGGTGCCGGGGGCTGACACATGAGCATGGACGCACAACGCCCAAGCCCGCCCGCGACTGGCGGCCCCCGGCTGGGGTGGCCGCGTCGCATCGGCTGGCGGCTGGCACTGGGCTTTGGCGTGCTGGTGGTGCTGATGCTGGTGGCCCTGGCGCAGGCGATTTTTCAGATTCACCACATCACTGGCGTGACCCAGCGCTTTGCCACCGGCGACATGCAGCGCCTGCTGCGGGTGCAGGCGCTGTCCCTGCAGACCGAGGGTGTGGGCAATGCCCTGATCCGCCTGATCAACGCACCGCGCGCGAACCGCGTCGCCGAGTACGCCGACGTGGACGAGCGCAACCGGCGCATTGACGGCATCGTCGAATCGCTGGCCAATGACCTCAAGGATGCCGACCAGGAGCAAAACCTGAAACGCCTGGTGGAATGCCGCGCGGCCTATGCGGAGGCCTTCATTGCCACCGCCGATGAAATCGAGGGCGACAACCCCGCTGGCGCCTGGAAACTCCTGAACGATCGGGTCAACCCTGCGCTGAAAACCATGCTGCTGGAATCCAACACCTTGCTGCAGCGCGAGCGCGAACGCATCGAGTCACAACTGGACGACGCACAGCGCCTGTTCGACCGGGTGGCGCTGTGGGTGGTCGGCCTGTCCGTGCTGGCCGTGGCCCTGGCCGTTTGGCTGGGCGTGCGCACCACCCGCAGCGTGGTTGGCCCGCTGGAGCAGTTGGAGGTGGCGGCGCAGCGCATTGCTGGCGGCGACTACAGCCGTCGCGTGCCCATGACCCGCACGCAAGAAGTGGATCGCGTGGGCCAGGCACTGAACACCATGACCGACGCCGTGGCCCAACGCGAGCGCGACATCGAACACCTGGCCTTCCATGACCCCCTGACCGGCCTGCCCAACCGCACGGCGCTGTTCAATGCCGTGGCACGCACCCAGGCTGCGCCCAACTGCCTGGCCCTGATGGACCTGGCCCGCCTCAAGGCGATCAACGAAACCCTGGGCTACAGCACGGGCGACACCCTGATCCAGCAGACGGCGCAGCGCGCCAGCCAGGCCCTGCAGGTGGCTGCGGCCAGCGGTCTGATTGGCCCCGAGCCGGTGGTGGCGCGCCTGTCGGGCGGTACCTTTGCAGCGCTGTTTTCGGCACCCGACCGCGCCGCCGTCGAGACCCTGCGGGAGCGCATCGAGCAGGCCATGGGCGAGTCGGTGCACTGTAGCGGCCACAGCGTGGACCTGAGCCTGACCTATGGCCTGGCGGACTCCGGTGACCCGGGGCACGGTGCTGCGGCGCTGCCGGTGGATACGCTGCTGCGCAACGCCGAGGTCGCGCTGCACAGCGCCAAGCGGGCCGCCGTGGGCTTTGCCTGGCACAGCGAGGCGCAAGAGGCGGCGCGTTTGAGCCACCTGAGTCTGCTGTCGGATTTGCGCCAGGCGGTTGCCATGTCGCAGCTGCAAATGTGGCTGCAGCCCAAATTTTCACTGGCCACCGGACGGGCCGTGGGGGCCGAGGCCCTGGTGCGCTGGCAGCACCCCACGCGCGGCTTTGTGTCGCCGGCCGAGTTCGTGCCCTTTGCCGAGCAGGCCGGTTACATCACCATGGTCACCGACTGGATGCTGCAGCAGGCGCTACACACACTGGCCGCCTGGGCGCCGACGCACCCGGGGCTGAGCATTGCCGTCAACGTCAGCACCCGCGACCTGCAGCACAAGGGCTTTGCCGAGCGCGTGGCGCGCATGGTCGCGGCCAGCGGCGTGCCCGCCAAACGCCTGCGCCTGGAGATCACCGAGAGCGGCCTGATGGACGACCCCACGCACAGCGTGGCCCTGCTGCACGCGCTGCGCGACATCGGCACGCCGCTGTCGATTGACGACTTCGGCACCGGCTATTCGTCACTGGCGTATCCGCAAAAGCTGCCGGTCAGCGAACTGAAGATCGACCGCAGCTTCATCGACAAGCTGGACCAGTCCCCCGGCACGCAAAAGTTGGTGCGCGCCATGACCGAGATGGGCCACGGCCTGGACCTGATGGTGACCGCCGAAGGCGTGGAGACCGAGGCCGAGCGCGAGACGATTACCAGCCTGGGCTGCGATGTGATGCAAGGCTATCTGGCCAGCAAGCCGCTGCATGGGGAGAAGTTGCAGGCCTGGTTTGATGCGCTACCAATTGAATAGCAAACAACCTATATTCCACGAGGGCTAACGGCCTGAATGGCTCATGGTATTTTCAATAACCCCGAATTGGGTATTGTTAGACCGGTGGGCAATGCCTGCGCCACTGTTCCGGTGCGATGCGGTGCAGGATGTGGCGTTTGAGCGGCGAGCCCTCCGGCACGCGGGGGTGGTCAAAGTCGGCGGCGGTGTCGCGCAGCATGCCGATGCGGTGCATCACGTTGTGCGAGGGCGTATTGCCGGGCACGGACATGGCCACCACCTGGGGCAGCTCCAGGTGGGTGAAGGCGAAGTCCAGCGCGGCGGCGGCGCCTTCGGTGGCATAGCCCTGGTGCCAGGCGGCGGGGGCCAGGCGCCAGCCGATCTCGACGGCAGGCATCCACGGCGCCTCAAAGCCCGGCACGCTCAGGCCGACGAAACCGGCAAATGGATGGACGCCGGGAATCTCCAGCGCCCACATGCCCCAGCCGCGCTGGGCAATGGCGCCGCGGATGCGATCCGCCTCGGCCTGGGCTTCTGCGCGGTTCAACACGGCGGGGAAATAGCGGCGGACCTCCGGGTCCGCATTCATCGCGGCCCAGACGTCGCTGTCGCTGTCCTTCCACTGGCGCAGCAGCACCCGCGGCGTGCGCAGTTCGATCGGGGCGGCAAAGGTCCGCAGGACCAGGGTGTTGTGCATGCGTGGTGGTCCGGGTGGCGGTCAGGCCAGCGTCACGTCCTTGCTGGCCAGCCGTTTGGCCAGGCCCTGGGCCAGGCGGTTCACGTTGCCGTAGATGGACAGCTGCGGGTTGGCGCCGATGCTGGTGGGGAAGATCGAGCCATCGTGGATGGACAGGTTCTCCAGTTGCCAGTGCACGCCGTCGGGGCGGGTCACGCCCAGTTTGTCGTCGCCGCCCAGACCGCAGCCGCCCATGACGTGGGCACAGCCGATCTTGGTCAGCAGGGGTTTCATGGGCAGGGCCTCGATGGCTGCCTTGGTGGCCAGCCAGGTACTGGTGCCTTCGCCCATTTCATGCCCGGGGTAGACCATGGTGGCACCGGCCTCGAACTGGATTTGCGCCATGGCCAGCATGGAGCGGCGTGCGCCTTCGAGCACGTAGTCGGTCAGCGGGTAGTCCAGCAGCGGCGAGCCGTCGCCGCGCAGCTCCACCGCGCCGCCCACGGCCTGGTCGTGGAAGCCGTCGCGCATCAGCGCCAGCATCACGTTGGCATTGGGGTACTGGCGGAACAACTCGGCCTGTTTCTCACCAAAGCCGGGCAGGTTGGCGCCGAAGAACACCGGGTGCAGGGGGGCGACTTCGAGCTTGTAGCCGATGGGCCCGTCGATGGGCTGGGTGTGCAGGAAGTGGTCTGAGTAAATGGACTGCGGCGCGCCGGACCACGCCGCCACGGTGTCCTTCATGACCGCCAGCGTGATGGCCACCGGGTGCAGGAAGGTGCGCTTGCCCAGCAGTTTGTGCGGGTCCGGCGCCTTGGAGCGCAGCAGCAGCGCCGGCGAGTTGATGGCGCCACCGGCCAGCACATAGTGTTTTGCTACGATAGTTGTAGCGGGATCTGCCGTACTGACGGGGGCTGCATTGGGTTTTACGGCAATGCATTGCATGCCGGTGATGCGCCCGTCGGCTATCTTCAGCTGCTCAACGCGCGTTTCCACCAGCAGCGTGGCGCCATGGTCCAGTGCAAAGGGGATGGTGGTGACCAGCATCGATTGCTTGGCGTTGGTGGGGCAGCCCATGCCGCAGGAGCCCAGGTTGTAGCAGCCCTTGACGTTGCGCGGAATCACTTCGCAGGCAATGCCCAGCTTGGCCGCGCCGCGGCGCAGCAGCTCGTTGTTCTCGTTGGGGGCCACGGCCCAGGGGGCGATGTTGAGCCGGGTTTGCGCGTCCTGGAAGTAGGGCGCCAGCGCCTCGACGTTGTAGTCCTTCAGGCCAAATTTGTCCTGCCAGAATTTCAGCGTGTCGGGTGGTGTGCGAAACGAGCTGGTCCAGTTGACGGTGGTGGTGCCGCCGACGCTGCGGCCCTGCAGGATGGTGATGCCCTTGTCCTTGGTCTTGCGCCCGGCCGATTCCTGGTACAGCGAGGCATAGGCCTCGGGCTCGCGTTGTTTGAAGTCGGTGCTGGTTTTGAGCTGGCCTTCTTCGACGATGACGACGTTCAGCCCGGCCTTGGTCAAAAGTTCAGCCGTAATGCCGGCGCCCGCGCCGGATCCGATGATGGCCACGTCGCAGTCGATGCGTGCGGGCAGCGGGCCGTGTTTGCCGCCAAGCACTTTCCAGCCGCGCTGCAGGCCTTCCAGGATGGGATCGGGGATATTGCTCATGGATGGTGTTTTCTTGAAATGGGGTATCGATCGGCCGGGGTGTTACACCGCATGGGGGCCGGGGTAGCCCAGCAATACCCACGATTCGTCGCCGGAAAAATAGGGCGCGCAAACGATGTCGTGCAAGCCCTGGTAGGCCTGCACTTTCAGGGCCATGCTGGACACGCGCATGCCTTGCAATGCGACGGTGGTCTCGGCAACGGTGGCGTCTTCCCATGATGCGGACAGCCCCACCAGGCCGCGCCGGCCGGCCGCCGTGGCCAGCAGGCCCAGCAGCTCGGACAGCTCGGCCTGGACATGGTTGGGCAATCCGGCGAAGAAGGCGTCGGCGCGATCGAGCAGCGCGTCCATGGCCTTTTGTTGTGCCTGTGCGTCACGGGGCAGGGTGCCGGCCAGCAGGGCCTGCGCCACGCGGGTGTAGACCAGCCGGGCCGAGGGGCTGAGTTTGCCGTCGACCAGGCCGGGCTTGATCAGCGCCACGGCACCGCCAGCGACGGCCAGCACCACGGCGGACGCAATGCCGAGTTTGAGAAAGGTCCGGCGCTGCAGGTGGGGGGGCAGGTGGTTAGACATTTACTTGGTCAAGAAATCGAGGTATTTGGTGGCGAATTTGCCGTACGGGGGCCACAGCAGCTTGATGGCGCTGAATGGAGCCTGGTAGAACACGGGGCGCATCTTGGAGAAGGTGACGAAGCCTTCGTAGCCGTGGTAGTGGCCCATGCCGCTTTCGCCGACGCCGCCAAACGGCATGTCGTGCTGGCCGGTGTGCAGCACGATGTCGTTGACCGTGGCACCGCCCGACATCACGCGGCGCAGCAGGGTGTGGATCAGGCCTTTGTCGTTGCTGAACGGGTAGAAGGCCAGCGGACGGGGGCCGGCGTTGACGGTGTCGATGACCTCTTCGATGGATGAATAGGCCACCACCGGCAGCACCGGGCCAAAGATTTCGCGGGTGCGCAGTTCGCAGTCGGCCGGCGCGTTGAGCACGATGTGGGGCGCGATCTTGTGCGTGGCGGCGTCCCACTTCTTGCCGGCTGTGAGTTGCACCAGCGTGGCGCCGCGTGCTTGCGCTTCTTCCATGGCGCGGGTGATACGGTTGAAGGCGCGCGCGTCGATGACCGAGGTGTAGTCCTTGGAGTCCAGGTTGGCGTAGCGACCCGACACCACGGTCTTGGCGGCTTTGACAAACGCGTCCACCTTGGCCTGGGGCACAAACACGTGGTCGGCCGTGGTGCAGATCTGGCCAGCGTTGAAGTACTTGAAGAAGGTGATGCGTTCCACGGCTTTCTTGAGCGGGAAGTCGTCGCACACCAGGGCTGGTGCCTTGCCGCCGAGCTCCAGGGTCACGGGACACAGGTTTTGCGACGCGGCGGCCATCACGGCGCGGCCGGTGGCACCGGATCCCGTGAACAGGATGTGGTCGAACTTGAGCTTGGAAAACTCGATGCCGACACCGCCGGTTTCGTCAAAGAACGCCAGCTTCTCGCGGGGAAAATAGTCCGGCATTTTCTCGATCAGCAGCTTGGCCAGGTGGCGGGAGTTTTCCGACATCTTGACCATGCAGCGGTTGCCCGCGGCAAAGGCCGAGGTCAGGCCGCCGAAGCACAGAAAAATTGGAAAATTCCACGGCACGATGTGGCCCACGATGCCGATGGGTTGCGGGATGACGCGGTTCTTGGCGCCCATGAAGTTCTTCAGGTCGATGCCGCGGCTCTGCGGCTTCATCCAGCTTTTCAGGTGCTTGATGGCATGGTCCACGCCGTCCAGGATGCCGTAGATCTCGGCGAACAGGGTCTCGTGGCGCGAGCGGTTGCCGTAGTCGGCGCTGATGGCGTCGAGCACCGCTTCGCGGTGGTCCTGCAAGAAGGCCTTGAGCTTTTTCAGGTCGGCCTTGCGCTCGGCAAAGCTGGGGTAGGAGTGGGCAAAGTAGGCGGCGCGTTGCAGGGCCAGGGTTTCTTCCAGCAGGGCGCGGGTCGCGTCGGCGGGCGTGACAGAGTGCAGGGGCGTGGCGGTCATGGTGGGGCTTCTTTCGGTTGTCAGGTTTTGTAGCTGGGGTCCAGGCGGTCGGCCTTGCGGATCAGGGAGGGCCAGACGAAGGCGCCGCCCAGGCCACCGGTTTGCACGCGCATGGACTCGGCCACGCCGTGAACGATGCGGGGGTCGACATGGGTCAGGGCGTCACCGGCCTGGGCAGCAATCTGGATCTGGCAGGTGGATTCGAAGGTGTACATGGACAGGAAGGCGTCGGCAATGGTCTTGCCCACCGTCAGCAAACCGTGGTTGCGCAGCATCAGGAAGTTGGCTTGCCCCAGGTCGGCCTGCAGGCGTGACTTCTCATCATCGCGGATGGCCACCCCTTCGTAGGCGTGGTAGGCCAGCGAGGCCAGCACAAAGGTCGATTGCTGGCTGAGCGGCAGCACGCCGCACTGCTGGGCGCTAACCGCCACGCCGGCACGGGTGTGGGTGTGCAGCACGCAACCGGCATCTTCACGCACCTCGTGCACGGCGCTGTGGATGACGAAGCCGGCCGGGTTGACCGGGAACGGCGAATCAATGACCTTGTTGCAGTGCTGGTCGACCTTGACCAGGCTGCTGGCGGTGATCTCGTCAAACATCAGCCCATAGGGATTGATCAGGAAGTGGTGCTCGCCGGGCCCGCAAAGCGATGACGGCAGTTTGGCACTGATGTGGGTAAAGACCAGATCGCTCCAACCATAGGCCGCGACCATCCGGTAGCAGGCCGCCAGATCGACACGCAGTTGCCACTCTTCGGGGCTGACTGTGTCTTTGAGCGATGGAATGTGCATACGCGCTGTCCTTGGTGGTCCCGATTGGGCGGTCTGCGACGTTAACCCGCGGTGGCCCCCAAGACTGTTAAAAAATTTACAATCTAGGGTAATCACCGGGAAGAAATGGATGCAAAGCTCAAAAGACGATCTGCTGGCCACGATGTCGCACAACCCCTGGTTTGCGGCCCTGCCCCTGGCCGAGCGCCGGGCCATGCTGGCTGCAGCCGACCGGGTGACGCTGCGCGCCGGCGAGATGCTGTACCGCAAGGGTGATCCGGTGGGCGGTTTTATCGGGGTGGTGCAGGGTGCCTTCAAGGTGTCCACGGTGGGCGAGGACGGCCGTGAGGGCATTCTCTCGGTGGTGGAGGCGGGCAACTGGTTTGGCGAAGCCTCGTTGATGGATGGCTTGCCCCGCCCACACGACGTGACGGCGGTACAGGCCAGTGTGGTCATGGTGATCAATCCGCCGGCCTTCAACCGGTTGATGCAACGCAATGCCTTTGCCCGCGGCATTGGCCGGCTGCTGTGCGGTCGCGTGCGGGTGCTCTATGGCCTGGTTGAAGACGCGATGTTGCGCTCCACCCGCACCCGCATCGCGCGGCGGCTATTGACGCTGTCGCGGGGAGACGCCACGCTGTCCAGCGATGCACGGGCCAGTGTGGCCGTGTCGCAGGAGGCGCTGGCGATGATGCTGGGCATCACGCGCCAGACACTGTCCAAGGAGTTGAAGGTGCTGGTGCGGGACGGGGTGTTGGGGCTGGGCTATGGCCGCATCGATATTGTGTCGCTGCCGGAGCTGGAGCGGGCCGGTGCGCTGGCCTGAATACTATAAAAAATATAGCAAACTAGCCAGTATTTACCGGGGCTGAACGGTGTTTTACGCGAACCGTTTGGCGGCCCACAGCACCTGCTGCACCACAGCCAGCACGTTGTCGCGCTGGGCCGGCAGCTTGAGTTCGCCATTTTCATCAAACGCATCACCAGCCCGGCTCAGCGCAAACTGTTTGGGTGCGACCCAGCACTGGGCATTGGCCATCAGCGGGTTCAGGTGGCTCAGCGAGCGCAGGCCGCCCAGGGCGCCGTTCGATGCGCTCATCAGGCCGACGATCTTGCCGCGCATGGAGCGGTCGCCGTCGGACCAGACGGGGTCGCCCTTGACTGGGCTGCTGATCCAGTCGATGGTGTTTTTCAGCAGGCCGGTGTAGGAGCCGTTGTACTCGGGGGAGCAGATGATCCAGGCCGGGTGGTCATAGGCTATCGATTTGAGGCGTATCACGTCGGCCGGTGTACCACGGGCTTCCAGGTCGGCGTTGTACAGCGGCACGTCGAAGTCGCTCAGTTCGATGTGGGTGACGTCGGCGCCTTCGGCTCTTGCCATCGTTGCGGCGGCATTGGCGAGGCGGCGGTTGAAGGACAGTTGGCGGGTGCTGCCCGCGAAAACGAGTAGTTTGGTCATGGGGCGTATTGTCGCCAGAAAGCTTGGGCATTGTTTCTTCTCTCGCCCGCAACAGGCAAGGCATGGGTGTTTTGCTCCGTGTCCCCCGCCCGCTGTGCGGGCTCCTCCTTGACCTGCGCAAAACACCCATGCATTGCCTGTTGCTAAAGGTTGCTGGAGGACGGGCTGTTTGCAGTTTTTTTGGGCCAACTGATGCGTTACTTCAGATCCGTTGGGCTGTGCGTTTTGCGGAGGTAAAGGAGGAGGACCTGCGTGCAGGTCCGGGGGACACGCAGCAAAACGCGCAGCCCAACGGATCCCACCAAGCAGCCAGCCAGTCAAGGTGAATTCTCCCCACGTGCCAAAAAACCAGGCAACCGGTAAAATCGCGGGCTATCCCCCACTTGGCGCACAACAGAGTCTTTGTACGCCTGCGAAACGAACACCATGCTCTACCCACAAGAATTCGATGTCATCGTCGTTGGCGGCGGCCATGCCGGAACCGAGGCTGCGCTGGCGGCTGCCCGCATGGGTTGCAGGACGCTGCTGCTGAGCCACAACATCGAGACGCTGGGACAGATGAGCTGCAACCCGTCCATCGGCGGCATTGGCAAGGGCCACCTGGTGAAAGAGGTGGATGCGCTGGGCGGTGCCATGGCACTGGCAACGGATGCGTCGGGCATCCAGTTCCGGATTCTCAACTCCAGCAAGGGCCCGGCCGTGCGCGCCACGCGGGCCCAGGCCGACCGCATTTTGTACAAGGCAGCCATTCGCGGCATGCTGGAGAACCAGCCCAATCTGTGGCTGTTCCAGCAGGCGGTGGACGACCTGATGGTGGAGGGCGACCGGGTGGTGGGCGCCGTGACCCAGGTCGGCATTCGCTTTAGATCCAAGACCGTGGTGCTGACGGCCGGTACTTTTCTGGACGGCAAGATCCATGTGGGGCTGAACAACTACGCGGCGGGGCGGGCGGGGGACCCCCCGGCGATTTCCCTGAGTGCACGGCTCAAGGAATTGAAGCTGCCGCAGGGCCGCCTGAAAACCGGTACACCGCCACGCCTGGATGGCCGCTCCATCGACTTCAGCAAATGCCAGGAGCAACCCGGTGACGGCATGCCCGGCGGCATGAGCGCGACCATGCCGGTCTTCAGCTTCATGGGCCGGCTGGATATGCACCCGCGGCAAATGCCGTGTTGGATCACCCACACCAACGAGCGCACCCACGACATTATCCGCAGCGGGTTCGACCGCAGCCCCATGTTCACCGGCAAGATCGAGGGCGTGGGCCCGCGCTACTGCCCCAGCGTAGAAGACAAGATCAACCGCTTTGCCGACAAGGACAGCCACCAGATTTTCCTGGAGCCCGAAGGTTTGACTACCAATGAGTACTACCCCAACGGCATCAGCACCAGCCTGCCGTTTGACATCCAGTACGACCTGGTGCGCAGCATGGCGGGGCTGGAGAATGTGCACATCCTTCGGCCCGGTTACGCCATTGAGTACGACTACTTCGACCCGCGCTCGCTGAAGAGCAGCTTTGAGACGCGCCAGATTGCAGGCTTGTTCTTTGCCGGTCAGATCAATGGCACGACAGGGTACGAAGAGGCAGCGGCCCAAGGTTTGTTTGCCGGTGTGAACGCTGCGCTGCAAGCCGGCGCACCTGCCGCGCAATCGGCGGAGTGGGGCCAAGACACCTGGGTGCCTGGCCGCAACGAGGCTTATCTGGGTGTGCTGGTCGACGACCTGATCACCAAGGGCGTGACCGAGCCCTACCGCATGTTCACCAGCCGGGCCGAGTTCCGGCTGCAGCTGCGCGAGGACAATGCCGACGCCCGCCTGACCGAGACCGGCCGCAAGCTGGGCCTGGTGGACGACGCGCGTTGGGATGCCTTCTGCCGCAAGCGCGATGCGGTTTCACGTGAAACAGAGCGGTTGCGCGGCATCTGGGTCAGTCCCAAGAACCTGGCAGCCAGCGAGTCCGAGCGGGTGCTGGGCAAGACCATTGAGCACGAATACAACCTGGCCGACCTGCTGCGCCGCCCCAATATCAGCTACGCCGCCCTGATGTCGCTGGACAACGGACGCTACGCGCATGCCGATTTTCCGGTGTCCCAGGTTGTTTCACGTGAAACAGACGGGATGGCAGCGGCCACGGCAGAAGGGTTGGCGCAGGATGTGTTTGTGGCGGCGGTTATCGAGCAAGTCGAGATTGCCGCCAAATACTCAGGCTACATTGACCGCCAGAACGACGAGGTCGAGCGCGCCGCGCACTATGAGAACCTGCGCTTGCCCGATGATCTCGACTACCTGCAGGTCACGGCACTGAGCATCGAAGCTCGCCAGCGCCTGAACAAACAGCGCCCCGAAACCCTGGGCCAGGCCTCGCGGATGTCGGGCATCACACCGGCGACCATCTCGCTGCTGTTAATCCACCTGAAGAAGGGCAACTTCCGGGGCTTTGCGTCGTTGGCTGCACCGGACGCCGCTGAGGTGTCTGCCTGATGGTGCATGCATTGGATTCTGGTTTGCGCCGAGGCTTGGTCGAATTGGGCCTGGCGCTGAGCGATTCGCAGGTACAACAGTTGCTGGGGTATCTGGACTTGATCCAGAAGTGGACCAAGGTCTACAACCTGACGGCGGTCCGTGATCCGGCGGAGATGCTGACGCACCATTTGCTGGACAGCCTTGCCGCGATAAGCCCGCTGGATACGCAATTGCAGGCGCTGGGTTTGGCGTCCAAGCCCGTTCGTTTGCTGGATGTGGGCTCGGGCGCCGGGCTGCCCGGAATCGTCATTGCCATTTGTCGGCCGGACATCACGGTGCATTGCGTGGACACGGTGGCCAAGAAAGCGGCGTTTATCCAGCAGGTGGCGGTCAGCCTGAAGCTACCAAATCTGCGGGGCCTGCATGCGCGGGTGGAGTCGCTGGCCGACCCCTACGACGTGGTGAGTTCGCGGGCCTTTGCGTCTCTCGTCGACTTCACGAACTGGTCCCGCGCGGCGTTGGCGGAGCAGGGTGTCTGGATGGCGATGAAGGGCAAGCACCCTGCGGATGAGATTGCGGCGTTGCCTTCTTCGGTCGAGGTGTTTCACGTGGAACAACTGAAGGTGCCGGGGTTGGATGTTGAGCGGTGCATGGTGTGGATGCGGGCTTCTTCGGTCTGACATCGCTTGTTTGGGCTCCGGATCGGTCGGGCTACGCGTTTTGCTCCGTGTCCCCCGCAGAGGGCAGGCCCTCTGCTCCTCCTTGACCTGCGCAAAACGCATAGTCCGACCGATCCTGCGGTGCTTTGCTACGCCAAGTTATGAGAAATATCCCTTCTTAGTCAAGCCGCTAAAGTGGTATTCGTCTGCCAGACATCGCGCGCAAAGACCCCAGCGGCAGGTGCGGGGTGTGCGTTTTGCGTAGGTCAAGGAGGAGCCCGCATAGCGGGCGGGGGACACGGAGCAAAACGTGCACCCCACACCTGTTGCGTGCGCGCGAGTCAGCAAGCGAGAGAGCACAAGCGTGAAGTGCCTTCCCCGGCAGAGCACCACAAAACCAGCGTCCCAAAAATCCAACGTAAACTCAGCCCTTCACCCCGAAGGAAAATCCCATGCTCGGCGTCACCGACTACGGCACTTTTGTCGTCACCATCATCGTCTTCCTGCTGATCCCCGGCCCAGGAAATCTGGCCCTGATCACTTCGACCAGCAAGGGTCAGATCCGTGGTGGACTGGCTGCCACGATGGGTGTGATCGCCGGAGACCAGGTGTTGATGTGGTCGGCAGTGGCCGGTGTGGCGGCTTTGCTGGCGGCCTATCCGGATGCCTTCCACGCGGTGCAGTGGTTGGGCGCGGCCTATCTGGCGTGGCTGGGGGCCAAGATGCTGCTGGCCAAACCCGGTGCGGCACCGGTGTTGAACATCACGGCCGGTCACTATTTCCGCCAGGCTCTGATGATCACGCTGCTCAACCCCAAGGCCATCCTGTTCTACATGGCGTTCTTTCCGCTGTTTGTCGATCCGGTGCGCCAGCAGGGGTTGCTGACCTATGGCTTTATGGCAACCACCATTGCGGCCATCACCTTTGTGTATGGGCTGACCTCGGTGCTGTTGACCCACTTCCTGGCTGAGCGCATCCGCGCCAACCCCATGGTGTCGCGGATGCTGGAGAAGATTGCCGGTCTGTTCCTGATTGGCTTTGGCATCAAGCTGGCGGTGTCGCGCTAGGGTGGCGCTGCGCTGTTCCACGTGAAACACTGACGACGCCCCACGGTTTTAACCCTTCCCCCGAGCACACATGGCCAAAATCTTCTGCGTTGCCAACCAAAAAGGTGGCGTCGGCAAAACCACCACCACCGTCAACCTGGCTGCCGGCCTGGCCAAGGTCGGGCAGCGGGTGTTGATGATTGACCTGGACCCCCAGGGCAATGCCACCATGGGCTCGGGTGTGGACAAGCGCAAACTCGAACTCACGGTGTACGACGTGCTGCTCGAATCAGCCTCCATTGCCGAGGCACGCACGCAAAGCGAAAAGCTCAGGGACGGCGGCTGCAGCTACGACATTCTGGGCGCCAACCGCGAACTGGCCGGTGCCGAGGTCGAACTGGTGGAAGTGGAGCGGCGCGAGAAGCGCCTGAAGCAGGCCATCGCGGCAGTCGACGCCGAATACGACTTTGTGCTGATCGACTGTCCACCCTCTTTGAGCATGCTGACGCTGAACGGCCTGTGCTGCGCCCACGGCGTCATCGTGCCCATGCAGTGCGAGTACTTTGCGCTCGAAGGCCTGACCGATCTGGTCAACACCATCAAGCAGGTCAAGGCGAATCTGAATGACGACCTGCAAATCATCGGCCTGCTACGTGTCATGTTCGATCCGCGCATCACCTTGCAGATGCAGGTGAGTGAGCAGCTCAAGGCGCATTTTGGCGACAAGGTGTTTGACTCCGTCATCCCGCGCAACGTGCGCCTGGCCGAGGCGCCCAGCTATGGGCTGCCCGGTGTGGTGTTCGATCCGTCGTCCAAGGGTGCGCAGGCTTTTGTGGCCTTCGCGCAGGAGATGGTGACGCGCATCGCCGCGATGTAGAAGGCCATGCAGTCGCCCACCGTTCTCATCCTGCCGGGTTGGCAAAACTCCGGCCCCGACCACTGGCAAAGCCGCTGGGAAGCGCTGCACGGTTATGTGCGCGTGCAGCAGCACGACTGGATGCAGCCGCTGCGCGGCGACTGGATGGCGCAGTTGGAGGAAGCCGTGCTGGCTGCGCCGGGGGCGGTGGTGCTAGCCGCCCACAGCCTGGGCTGCCTGCTGACCGCCGCCTGGGCATCGCACTCCCGCAACACCCACCGCGTCATCGGCGCGCTGCTGGTAGCACCGGGTGACCCCGAGCGGGAGGAACTGCGGGCCGCACTCAAGAGCTGGTCGCCGGTGCCGCTGCAGGCCCTGCCTTTCAGCAGCACCCTGTTGAACAGCCTGGACGACCCGTATTGCAGCCGCGTGCGCGCGCAGCAGTTCGCCCATGCCTGGGGTTCGGAGTTTGTCGACTACGGCCACAGCGGCCATATCAACGCCGAATCGGGCCTGGGCGACTGGCCCGAGGGCCAGCGGCTATTGAACCCATTGATGATGAAGAAAGAGAACACCTGATGGTCACCAAAAAACCCAAGGGACTCGGCATGGGTCTGGAAGCGCTGCTCGGCCCCAAGGTCAAGGACCGCGCGCCGACCGACGAGGCCGTGGCCAACTCGGGCCTGCCCAGCACCTTGTTGCTCACCGACCTGGTGGCCGGGCAATACCAGCCCCGTACCCGCATGGACGAGGGCGCGCTGTACGAGTTGGCCGAGAGCATCAAGGCGCAGGGCATCATGCAACCTATCCTGGTTCGTCGCTTGAGCGACGACCAAGCCCGGTTGCACCGCAATACCGTGGGTGAAGGACTGGTACGCCCACTGTACGAAATCATCGCCGGTGAACGCCGTTTCCGCGCCGCCAAACTGGCCGGCCTGGACAGCGTGCCGGTGCTGGTGCGCGACGTGCCCGACGAGGCCGCCGCCGCCATGGCGCTGATCGAGAACATGCAGCGCGAAGACCTGAACCCGCTGGAAGAAGCCCAGGGTTTACAGCGGCTGATCAGGGAATTCGGCATGACGCACGAGACCGCCGCCCAAGCCGTGGGCCGTTCGCGCAGCGCCGCCAGCAACCTGCTGCGCCTGTTGAACCTGGCCGACCCCGTGCAGACCATGCTGATGGCCGGTGACCTGGACATGGGCCACGCCCGCGCCCTGCTGGCGCTGGACCGTGCCATGCAGATCACCGCCGCCAACCAGATTGCGACCAAGAAGATGTCGGTGCGCGAGGCCGAAAGCCTGGTCAAGAAACTCGGCGCTGAGTTTGAACTGGTGTCCTCCAAGCCCAAGAAGGAAAAGTCCCGCGACATCAAGCGCGTGGAAGAAGAGCTGTCGGACCTGCTGATGGCCCAGGTCGAAATCGCGGTCAAGAAACGCATCAAGCGGGCCGGGCGCATGGAAGAGATGGGCGAGATCATCATCCAGTTTGGCTCGCTCGATGAACTCAACGGTCTGATCGAGCGCTTGTCGCCGGGCGCGCAACGCTAACCTGACCGGCGGCGAATTGGTGGCCCCCACGCTTGTCACTGCGTGTACTACGCTGCCCCCGAGGGGGCGCCATTCGTCTTGGGGTGGCCCGGCGGCGAATGCGTGGTTCGGGGGTTGATGGTGATTTGCTATCTAAATAGGAGCAATATCTCCAATGTTCACGAGGGCTAGAGGCTATTTTTCCTTGAGGCATCTGGCGTGACCGGGCGCTGGCTGCCGTGGCCATTGCCCGCCGTGTTGGCCTGGGCGGCGGCCTGGGTGCTGTTCAAACTGCTGCTGGACCAGGGCAGTGCGCCCGGTGTGGCGGTAGGTAGTGCCACTGCCGTTTGCGTGGGCTTCAGCCTGTGGGGCAACAGTTGGTGGCGCCGCATCCTGATTGCAGCTGGCTTTCCCCTGTCCATGGCGCTCACACTGCCTGCGCTGGGTTTGGCCGCCGTGCCGGCCTGGACCTGGTTGTTACCGCTGTTGCTGCTGCTGTTGGTCTACCCGATCAACGCCTGGCGCGATGCACCGTTGTTTCCGACCCCAGCGCATGCGCTGGATGGCATGCCCGCGCATGCACCCCTGCCCGCCGGCGCCCGCATACTCGACGCCGGTTGCGGGCTGGGGCAGGGGCTGGTGGCGCTGCGCCGCGCCTACCCCGAGGCTGCGCTGGACGGTTTGGAGTGGAGCTGGCCGCTGCGCTGGCTGTGTGCATTGCGCTGCCCGTGGGCGCGCGTGCGCCAGGGCGACATCTGGCGCGCCGACTGGTCGGACTACGACATGGTCTACCTGTTTCAGCGCCCTGAGAGCATGGCGCGCGCCGCCGACAAAGCGCGTGCCGAACTGCGCCCCGGGGCCTGGCTGGTAAGTCTGGAATTTGAAGCGACGCAGCTACAAGCAGACGCGCAGTGCAGTGAGCCCGGTGGCAAAATGGTATGGTTGTACCAGGCACCGCTGAACGGCGCCCAAGGAGATTGAACATGACATCCGCACCGCCCGCATCACTTCCAGCTGACTTCGATGTGAGCGAGATCCCACACGCCCGACAGGTGCTGGTGTTGGCGCTCGCCACCCTGGCCGAGCAACGCGAGGCGGATTCTGAAAGCCACATCCTGCGGGTGCAGAACTATGTGTCGAGCCTGGCCCAGGCGCTGTCCACCCACCCCAAGTTTTCCGAACTGCTGACACCATCCTTTATCGACACCCTGTGCCTCAGTGTGCCGCTGTACGACATGGGCTCCATCGGCATACCGGACCGCATTCTGCTCAAGCCCGGGCGCCTCACGCCCGACGAGCTGGCCATCATGCGCACCCACCCCACCATCGGCCACGCCGCCATCGAGCGGGCCGAAAAAACCCTGGGACGCGTCTCTCCCCGGCTGGCGATTGCCAAGGACCTGGTACTGTGCCACCAGGAAAAATGGGACGGCAGCGGCTACCCGCGCGCGCTGGCCGGGACCGACATTCCGGTGGCGGCCCGCATCCTGGCCATTGGTGATGTGTACGATGCATTGATCACCAGCAAGGTCTACAAAGACGGTGTGCCGCATGACAAGGCCGTGCAGATCATCTTCAGCGAACGCGGGGCCCATTTCGACCCTGACATGGTCGATGCCTTCGTCGAAATCCAGGACACGTTTGCCGACATCGCCAAGCGCTATGCCGACACCGACGCCGACATGCAACACAAGATCGAATACATGGCCAACGCGATTGCAGAGATCGCGGTCCTGTGAGGGTGTGTGACGCAAGACGCTGCATTTCGCAATGACCTGATTCGTGGCAAACAACTCGCATCGCCTGGATGGCTGCAGGCCCTCGTTCAGGGCCGCGCTTTAGCGGGTGAGCCGACGGGGCGCTGGCTTCTGCTGGAAGTGGGCTGTGATGCGCTCGACGCATTTTTGGAAAGCCATATCCCCGGCGCCCAGTATCTGGACACCAACTGTCTGGAGGTGGAACCCTTCTGGAACGTGGTGGCCGACCAGGACCTCTTGCGCATACTGCTGAGCTTCGGGATTTGCCACGACACCACCGTGGTGCTGTACGGAAGAAGCACCACGGCGGCCGCGCGGGCTGCGCACGTGATGCTGTATGCGGGGGTACAGGACGTGCGCTTGCTGGACGGCGGGTTTTCGGCGTGGTTGCATGCTGCATGGCCGACAGAAGCAGGCGATTGCGCCGAACCCTTGCCCGCGACGCACTTTGGTGTCCCTTTTCCGGCTTGCCCGCACTACATGGTGGGTACGCGACAAGCCGAACAACTCCTGCAGCGTCCAGACGGTGTATTGGCCAGTATCAGAACCTGGGAAGAATTTACCGGGAAAACATCCGGGTATTGCTACGTCAAGGCCAAAGGCGACATACCGGGTGCACGCTGGGGACGTGCAGGCGATGGCGACGACATGAATAGCATGTGTGACTTTCAGCAGCCCGATGGCACCATGAAAGCCGCACAAGAGATATCCCAATTTTGGGCAGAAGAAGGCATCCACCCGGACAAAGAGGTGGCCTTCTACTGTGGCACCGGATGGCGCGCATCGCTTGCGTTTTACTACGCATGGCTGATGGGCTGGGAGCGGATCTCTGTGTACGACGGTGGATGGTTCGAATGGAGCAGTGAGCCCTGCCAAACGGTCGCGGGTCGAAACTGAGATCACTGCAAGCTCTGGGCGGACGGGTGGTACAGTCTTTTTAACTTGAAGTCTCAGCTTGGGATCGTCCATGAAAAAGCCGGTGCTCTATATTTTCAATATCTCGCACTACTGCGAAAAAGCGCGCTGGGCTCTGGACTATTTTGGTATTGAACACGAGGTTCGCCATGTGATGGTCGGTACCCATCGGCGCATTGCCAAGAAGCTGGGCGCCAAGCGCGGATCCGTACCGTTCTTGCACTTCGGTGACTTGGTTGCAACGCGCAGCAGTCACGTTGGCGTGGTCGCGCATTGTGCCCATGATGATCAAGGGAATGGATCTGGGGACTCGGCAAGGCTTGCAGTCGCGCGCAATTCTGGAAGAAGAGCTGGCATGGCTTGACGGGTTGCTAGCGGACGGCAGACCCTACCTCACCGGCAGCCGATGGACGCGCGCAGACCTCACCGCTGCCAGTCTCCTGGCCCCACTGGTCGCGCCCAAGGAGCATCCCATGGTTCATGCAGTGGTATTTCCCGAGACCGTGGCAGCAACGATGCTGGCGTGGGTCGATCGGCCGTCGTTTCGCTTCGTCCGCAGAGCGTATGCCACGCACCGTCAGACACTCGTCGTTTTGCCTTGAAATTCAAATGCGTAAGCCGAGGACTTCATCGTCATGTGACCTGGGTAAGTGCCATTCGCGTTAAAACCAGCAACAGCCCTAGGATCAGTCCGGCGAAAGCGGCCAACAAGACCCACTGCAGCCAGCGGCGCGAGGCGCGAACCGGTGCCGGTCGTAGGCGATCCTCGATGTAACTCCGCAGCAATGCCGCGTTGCGCAGATTGGCCTTGAAGCCGATGTCGAAAACATCTCCCAGTACCGGTACCATGCCCACAAGTGCCTCCAGGCCGACATTGCGCAGCATGCCAAACAGCACGCGCTTGGACACCCCCAGACGTATCGTCTCGACGACGACATAGAGCGAGAGCGCCAGACCCAGCGCGTCGCCGATACCCGGCAGCAGCCCGATGATTGGGTCCAAGCCAAAACGAATCTGCGTCCCTGGCACTCTGAAGCGCGCATCCATCAGCGTCGCGTAGCGGTCCAGTCGCGCCAGCGCCGCTCGATGCGTCGGTAGTTCGTCCGTCATAAGGTCGTTGTCTCTGGCTCATTGGATTGGGGAGGGCGTCGGGATTCTAAGGCCGCCGATATTTAGTGACCCAGCGCGGCACGTCGGCGCCAACACGATCGTCTCTGTCTGCCAGCGTACAGATGAGAGAGCCCATTCTTCGTAGCATGGGACAGCGGTTTTTTTCGAAACCGCACCAGACGCGCGCCCGCGACGACGAAAGGCCCCCATGAATACAAACCAGGTCCACGGCACCTTCAAAGACTACATTGGCAGAGTCCAGGAACAGGCCGGAAAGTTCACCGGAAACAGGGGCCAGCAATTAAGGGGCCTGCAACGCCAGGTAGTGGGCCGCGCGGAGCGAAGACTGGGAGATTTCCAGCAAGCCGCCAAGCATGCATTCCCCGCAAACTGACGAAAACCTGGCCCGGGCGGCGCCAGACGGGCCCGTAGATGTGCGCAACGTGTCCCTGGTGGTGCTTGCGACGCTGGCCAGCCTGTTCACCCTGCACTGGGCCAGCGCCGTCTTCATTCCGGTGATGGTTGGCTTGCTGTTCAGCTACGCGCTGTCGCCCGTCGTGGCGTGGCTCCAGGCGTTCCGCATTCCACGTGCAATGAGTGCAGCAGTGCTGATCCTGGGAATCGTCGGCGGGGTTGGCGCTGCGGTGTACGCATTGGCAGACGATGCCAGCAAACTGGTCGAGACACTTCCCGCTGCCGCACGCAAGTTGCACGATGTGGTGCGATCCCCACCGGGCCGCCCGGATAACACGTTGACAACGGTGCAAAAGGCTGCAGCCCAAATTGAACAGGCCGCCGAAGAGACGACACAGGCCACGTCGCCCGGACGTGGCGTTCAACGGGTTCAAATCGTCAAATCCCGGTTTGACATCAAAGACCACTTGTGGAGCGGCACCTTGGGCGTCCTCGCGACCCTTAGTCAAATTGGCATGGTCTCCCTGATTACCTTCTTTTTGTTGGCGTCCGGCGATCAGTTCCGGCGCAAACTGGTCAAGCTTGCTGGACCGACGTTGGGCAAAAAGAAGATCACCTTGCAGGCCATGAACGAAATCCACGACCAAATCCAGCGCTACATGCTGGTGCAACTATTCACAGGCGTGCTGGTCGGTGTGGCCACCTGGCTGACCTTTCTGGCCATTGGGCTGGAGAATGCGGCGGTCTGGGGGGTTGCAGCCGGAGTGCTCGACCTGGTTCCCTACTTGGGCAGCGTGGTGATCGGGTCCACCTCGGCCCTGCTGGGTTTCTTGCAATTTGGCGCACTCGACATGGCATTGCTAGTGGGTGGGTCCTCATTCGTCATTCACGCACTGGAAGCCTTCTTGGTGACCCCCTGGCTGACCAGCCGGGCCAACAAGATGAACCCCGTGGCCATCTTTGTTGGTGTTCTGGCATGGGGTTGGCTATGGGGCATATGGGGCCTGCTGCTTGGCGTGCCGATTTTGGTGGTGATCAAAGCCATTTGTGATCGCATCGACGACTTCAAGCCGGTTGGTGAATTTCTCGGCGATTGAGCAGCGCTCCTTAGTTCGCTGGCTAACAGACCGCGGGACGGCCACGCCCTAAGCTGGATGCACATCCGGAGCAAGCCAGTATTCGACTGGCCTTTGGCTGCAACCATCCATTACTTGAGGATACTGATATGAGCTTAGGAACCATTCTGTTGATTGTGCTGATACTGATGCTGGTGGGGGCATTTCCCAGTTGGCCGCATAGCCGGGGCTGGGGTTGGGGTCCCAGCGGTGGACTGGGCCTGATCGTCGTCGTACTGCTGGTCCTGCTGCTGATGGGCCGCATTTGAGTGCTGCACCGCGGAGCACAAGTTCAGGGCCGTGACGGGCCCTTTTTTTGCAGCACGAAATCCATGAAGGTGGACCACGCATTGTCTTTCGACTGGGCTTGCGTCAACAGATCCACAGCCACAGCCAGCGTGGTAGCCGCCGCGGCGGCTGTCACCCAGCGCCAGGGCCGGATCCAGGCGATGGCAGCGCCTGCAGCCGCTGCACACAGCACCAGACGGACAGGGTGCCGCTTGGCGATAGGCACCCATGTGCTCACTGCGTTGCTGAGTACCGTGGCCAACGTTTGACCCAGGGGAAAGCGGGTCCACCAGTCAGCGAAAGAACGCGCAGGCGCCTCTTTTTGGGCCATCGCCACGACCTCCGCCAGTACATGCATCCACAGTGATGTACTGCTGCGCGCCGAAGCCCTGTCGGACGCCGCAGAACTGGCAGCCGTTGCAAGAAAGTGGGTGCGAATGCGCAACCGGCTCTCTGCCAGCACCAAGGCCGGATCACGCTTGGGGGTAGTCATGGTTTGCACATTTCGCTCAAGAGGGCCTTGTCGGCGATCAACTGATTGCGAACGCCGTCAAAGCCAGGCTCGTCCACAACTGCGTCAAGTTTATTCATGCACCACAACAAGGCCACCAGTGGCAGCAGCGGCACAACGACCAATGGCCACGGAAAGCCCTCATGCGCGATTGGTGATACAAACCACAGCATACAAGCGACGCCAGCCAGAGCACATGCCAGGGTGGCGCAGCACAGGGCGGTGGCGGTCAACACCATGCGCCGTTTGAATGCTCTGGAATATTGCGCTGCTTCCTGCGCAGTCAATTCCACGTATGCCAGCGCATGGTCCGCCAGCAGTGCAGGCTGGGTTACCAGCAAGTCCAATAGCGGATGCATGACCCCACGCTCAGCGCGATTCGCGTGGCTGACTGATCGCGCGTGCCACGGCCATCAAGGCAGCACCGGTGGCTGCGGCAATCAGCATGGACTTCACGGGTTCCTCGCGGATATAGGCAACGGTTTTATCAGACGCCATGTGGGCGCTTTCACGAACCTGTTGCTGGGCTGAATGCAGCGACTTGGACAGGCTTCCCACGGCATCGTTCGCTACGCGTTGTGTGGTTTGAATGGCCGCGCCAGCGGACTGGGCGGTTTGGTCGATAAGCCCGTGGGCCAGGTCGGTGGTGTTATTGGACATGTTGGTTTCCTGAATGGTTTGCGTCATACGATGTGGAGGGTCGAATTCGGACTACTTGCCGAAATTTGCCTTGGCCTGCTTCATGCAGTTGTCTTTGGTATCGCCAGCCAGCGCGTCGCACTTTTCTTTTGCCACTTTGTACTGGGCATCTGATTTGTCCGTTGCTGCGTCTTTGCGTGCGTCGCTCACCTTCTCGGCGGCTTTTTCACTGGCCTTGTTTGTTGTCGTCTTGGCGTCCGCTTTGGCTTCTGAAGTTTTCAACTGCAGTTTGGCGTCTGCCTTGGCGGCAGTCTCTGCAGACTTGGCTTCCTTGATGCAGACGTCCTTGGCGTTTCCTGCCAGGTCCTGGCACTTTTGCTTGGCCACGTCATAGGCAGCTTCGGCCTTGGCATCGCTTGCATCACGCTGGGTCTTGGCCGAAGGCTTGTTGCTGGCCGCAAGGTTGGCAAAGGCAATCTTTTCATTGCCCTTGGCTTCTACGGTGCAGATTTTCTTGGCATTTCCGGAAAGTGCGTCACACGGAACTTGAGCCGCCTTGTAGTCGGCTTCAATCTTCGCCTTTGCGCTTTTGAGCTCGTCTTTGGACATGGTTTGCGCGTGCGCAGCCACACCAAAAGTCAGGCACAGTGCGATGGCAGCGTAGTTCAGGGTAAGTGATTTCATGGTGGTTCCTTGGTGGTTAAAAAAGAATGACTTCAACGTTCGCCAGTGACTTCAACGTCGACCCGACGGTCGGGTTGCAGGCATGCGATCAGGGCTGCGTTGGGTTTATTGCCCTTGCAGTCGCCTGGCTGTGTGATGGGTTTGGACTCTCCGCGGCCAATGGATGAGATCCTGTTGCCGTCGATTCCCGCATTGGTGATCAGATAGCCCTTGACGGCGTCGGCGCGTGCTTGGGATAGCTTCTGGTTGTACGCATCCGATCCCAATCGGTCAGTGTGCCCCTCGACCGATACGGTGCTGAAGCGAGTGCCCTGCAGGTCCTTGGCAAACACGTCAAGAGCAGCCTTGCCATCAGGCCGGATCACTGCCTTGTCAAAGGTAAACAGCGAGTCTGCGGAGAACTGCACACGTTTTGGAACGACTACCGCCACAGGTGGTGGTGGTGGCGGTGGTGCCACGACCACAGGGGTTGGGGGCGGGGGAGCAACCGGCTCCACATAGGCGGGCGCTGCCGCGACCACCACGGGGCGTGGTGTGGTTCGACCAATAGGGAACACCAGCGACATCGAGAATACATTGACATCGCCATTACTGCCCAGTCCGTCCTTGACCCGGTAACGCTCCGCTTCACCGCGCACGAACACGGTGGGCGTCAGTTCATATTGCAGCCCCAACCCGACTTTGCCATTGTTGGCGCGCTGGCTGTTGTCATTGGACGCCGTCGCTGGTAGGCCGGGGCCACCAAAGCTATCGCGCGTGAGCGTGTGCTGAACACCCAACCGGGCCAAAGCGGACCAGCGTGCACTCAGCGGCAGCGTACCGACCAAGTCCAGATTGATGCCTTCAGCTTCATAGCGCCCATTCAATGTACCCGCTGGCAACGAGGTCGAATAGGTGAATTTACCGAGGTTGAAATAACCCAGTTCCAGCGCAATGTTGCGGTTCATCTGGTATCCGCCAAACAGCTTGTAGGACGTGTCCTGCCGCTCGCTGCTAAATGATCCCGGGCTGGTTGACGATCCCAGCAAGCTGTTGGTCGTCAATCGGTCTTCGATTTGAGAATGAGACTGCCCCACTCCCAGACCCCAATAAGAGTAGGCACTTTCTTGTGCAAGTGCAGAGGTCGCCAGGACCGTGCCCAGTCCGGCAACACCCAGCAAGTAAAGCGGTGTGAGTTTTTTCATGTGTGTCTTTCGTGGTTTCAATGGCTAGTACCGTGTGTACTGTTGCCATGTTCGGCGGCGGGCACTCTCCCGTCCGTGCGCCAATACACATAGACAACTGCAGTGCGCATTCGCGCTGCGGTGTGTTGCTTCACCGTCACGGCCATCGCGTGTTGCCTGCGTTGGTGCGCCACTGCACAGACGCTGTGCGTGGCCTGGCTTACAACCCTGCTGTCACCGCCGATTGCGCGGATGGCGAAGCCTCTCACCAGAAAGTACCCTATGAATCCCTCACGACCTTGGTTGATCGGCGCATGCCTTGCAGGCGCCCTGACAATGACTGCGTGCAACAGCATGAAGGCCCCCGCCACGGCGGACGTCGCCGTGTCGCAAGCCGCAGTGGAAAACGCAAGCCAGGCAGACGGCACCGAATTTGCCCCGGCTGACATGCAGGCCGCCCGCGAGAAGCTGGCGCTGGCCAAGAAGGCGCTGGCCGCCAAAGACTACAAGGCCGCCACCGACTACGCCAACCAGGCGCAGGCGGATGCCAAGCTGGCCCAGGCTAAGGCAGGCTCGGCCAAGGCCCAATCCGTATCGGCAACACTGCAAGAAGACATCCGTGTTTTGCGGACGGAACTTGACCGCGCCGGTGCCCAGTAAACCCATCCCAAATCATCACCATGAAAAATATCCGTACCAACCTCGTGCTGGCCAGCGTTGTGCTGCTGATCAGCGCATGTGCCAGCAACCCGAAATCAACCAGCCTGCTCGACCAGGTGCGCATCGACTACGTGCAGGCCCAGGGCAACCCCAAGATCGCGACCTATGCCGCACTGGAAATGCAGTCGGCGACTGAAGCCCTGGCAAAGGCCAATGCTGCGGCCAAGGAGCGCGAGAGCCTGGAAACCGTGGACAAACTGGCCTACCTCGCCAAACAGAAGATCGCACTGGCCACGGAAGTCGCCAGCAAAAAATCGTCTGAATCCGACATCGCCAGCTCCGCCGCCATCCGCGACCAGGTGCGCCTGGACCAACGCACCCAGCAGGCCGATCAGGCGCGTGTAAAGGCTGAAGAAGCCGAGCGTTCCGCACAGGCCGCACGCGATGCCGCAGCGACTGCCACCCAGCAGAAGAACCTGGCGCAGGCCAACGAAGCGCAGGCGCAGCGGCAGGCTGCAGAAGCCAGCGCCAAGAACCTTCAGCTTGAGGCGCAACTGGCCGAACTCGCGGCGAAGAAGACCGAGCGCGGTCTGGTCATCACACTGGGTGACGTATTGTTTGGCACCGACCTGGCACGCCTGAATGCCGACGGCACCCGCATGGCGCAGCGGCTGGCCACCGTTCTTCAGCAGAACCCACAACGCGTCGTACTGGTGGAAGGCTTTGCCGACAGCACAGGCAAGACGCAACACAACCAGGAACTGTCAGAACGCCGCGCCATGGCGGTGCGTGATGCGCTCCTGGACATGGGTGTGGCGCGCGAGCGCATCAGCCAGCGCGGCTATGGCGAATCCTATCCCGTGGCGGCTAACGATACCGCCGCGAATCGCCAATTGAACCGGCGTGTGGAGATCGTCCTCTCCGACGACCGCGGAGTGATAACCCCCCGCAAGTAGCGCACCGGCCGCAACGCCTGGGATACCAGCCAGGCGTTCAGATGGCGAGGAAGCGGTAGGTACACGCAGCCTTCAGTACGGCGGTGGCGTCCGCGCCAAACACATCAGCAGGCGCTTGGTCCATGAGCCAGCGACTGGGTTGCGCGAACCAGGCCGCCATTTCCTGCGGTCCATGTATCGGGTTCAAGACCGCCAGAATGCAGTTGAGACCTGGCTGCAATGCCATCGTGGTGCGCTCGAACTGGAACAACGGGACCCACACTTTTGACTGCCAGTCAAAACTGATGACCTCTCTTCGGACGATCCACCGTGCCAACGTCTCAACATTTGCGCCGTGGCGAGACCTGAACATGGTGAAGACTTCTTGCGCCCGCGCCAGACCCCCGGTATTCCTGTAGGCATCCAGCAGAGCCATGAACTGGTGGTCCATCCCCCCAATGGGGTGGTCCGTGGTGCGTGCAAACGGTTTCGAAGAGTGGATGTGCGTCGCAGAGCTGTGCATGGTATTTCCAAAATGAGCGTCTACGGTAAACCGGGCGGTGGCGCGGGTCTGTGCGATTGCGAACCCACGGCGTCTGTGCTGCGGCGGCTCCTATGTGGGACAGCGAACAGAATTTTCAGGCCCCTGCGGAAATACTAAAGGCCGTACCGAAAACCTGCAGGAACCCACTATGAAAAGCAATGCAATCTCCCCCGGCTCCTGGAGCACCGCATCGTTCGGAGGCAGTCCGGACACATCCCCCATTGAGCTGTCTTCCCTGGGTGAGCACCTGGGGCTGTGCAAGAACCCGCGTGGTCACCTGTTTGCGCTGCGCTGCGCTGCCGAGACCCTGCGCGGCTTCATGCTTGCGCGGTTTGTAACGACCTCGGTAGTCATCGTATTGCTGATTGGCCTTGCGACGCTGGTGGTGTAGCGTATGGTGCGATCCGCCGTGTCTGGACGGCTGCCCGCAGCGCCGCAGGCCTTGTACGACATCCTGGACGTGAAACGCGGATCGGTGCAGCCGCCCATTCGTTCCGAAATTTTCGGGGTGGAGCGCTTTCGCCAGCATGGCCGAACGTTGGGGCAGACCCACCGTGCGGCCAGGATGTCCATCCGCGCCGCCACTTTCTTTCCCCGGCTCAAGAACAATATCCAGACGCTGCGCGAGGCCCACCACTACATCGGCGTGCAGGCCAGCACCGGCTATGACATCAGTCCCGCGGCCGAGTGGTTGCTGGACAATTTTCATACCATCGAAGCGCAGCTCAAAGAGATTCACGATGGCTTGCCGCGCAGTTTCTTTCGCACCCTGCCCATGCTGCTGGACCCGCCTCTGGCGGGGCTGCCGCGCATCTATGGGGTCGCGTGGGCGTTCGTAGCCCACACGGATGGAGCATTCGACGAGGAGCTGCTGGCGCAGTTCCTGACTGCCTACCAGGAGGCGCGTGAACTCAAACTCAATGAGGTCTGGGCACTGCCCACCACGCTGCGCGTCGTCCTGATTGAAAACCTGCGCCGGCTGGCCGAGCGTGTCGCCACCAACAAGGCTGCCCGTGAACTCGCCAACCTGTGCTTTGACCGGATCGAAGACTACGATGGCGATGCCCTCGACCAACTGCTGGGCCTGATGACACTGCGCGGGGTCGGCCCGGTATTTCTGGCCCAAATGGCGCAACGCCTGCAGGACCGGCGTGCCACTGGGGAGGACACGAACCAGGCCTCCATTCAGGGCTGGCTGCGAAGTGCCTTGCCGGATCTGGGCGCCCTGCAGACGCTGCAGCGTGCGGAACAGGCGCAAGACAATTTGAGTGTCAGCAACGCCGTCATGTCGCTGCGTGCCATCGGCGATGCCGATTGGTCCGGCATCATTGCGCGCACCAGTTCGTTGATGCAATTGATGCTGACCTCGGAAGTCTTTGCGGCAGAGGATGACCCGACACGGGACCAGACCCTGCACGCGATCGAGAAGTTGGCCCGGCGAAGCGGTTTGAGTGAGGTGTTCGTCGCGCAGTCGCTGCTGAATCTGATGCACACGGCATCCAACCGCGAGGACGTAGCCGCCGTAGCGCACCACTGGCTGCGTGGCGCAGGCCAGACGTCCCTGATGACGGTACTCGGCTTGCACCAGCGTCTGGGGTTTTTCTGGCAGGAGGGAGTACGACGCATCGCGTTGCCGGCCTATCTGCTGGTTCTGACGGGCGCCTTGTCCCTTCTGGTCTGGACCCTGATCCGCCACGGTGTCGACGGGGGCGCAGGCATTCCTGCCTGGCTGATGGCCGCCGGCGTTGTTGCCGCGGTATTTCCCGCGTCCGAAGCGGTGGTGGCCGTCATCAACCGGCTGATCAGCGAGTCGGCCCGTCCTGTCCACTTGCCCCGACTGGCCCTGGTCGACGGTATTCCTGCCGAGCATCGGGTAGTGGTGGTGATTCCGGGCATGCTGACGGGTTCTGCCTCTGCCGGCGACCTTGCGCACCGCCTGGTGTTGCACTACCTCGCCAATCCTGAACACGACGCGCAGTTTGCGCTGCTGACCGATTGGGCGGACGCCGATACGCCGCAGGCTGAAGCCGACCGTGCCCTGCTGGACCTGGCGCAGCAGCACCTGCTGGACCTCAACCAGCGCTATCCACGCGGGCCTGACGATGCCAACACGGCGTTGCGCTTTGTTCTGCTGCACCGAGAACGCACGTTCAGCCCCAGCGAACAGCGCTGGATTGGGTGGGAGCGCAAACGCGGCAAGCTGGAGCAACTGGTCGCTGCGCTGGCCACCGGCACCAGCAGTGCGTTTCTGGACCTGGGCATCCGTTCGCGCCTGGCCAGCAACGTGAAATACGTGGTGACGCTGGACAGCGACACGCAGTTGCCGCCGGGCCGGCTGCGGGAGCTGGTAGGCATAGCGGCCCATCCGCACAACCAGCCGCGGCTGGATCCTGGCGGTCGCTTTGTGGCCAGCGGCTACGGCATCTTGCAGCCACGCATTGCGACACCGTTGCCGATGGCCACGGACGTCACGCCCTACCACTGGCTCTTTGCGGGTCAGTGCGGTATTGATCCCTACAGCGCGGCAAGCTCCGAGGTCTACCAGGATCTCTTCTCCGAGGGCACGTTTACCGGCAAAGGCCTGCTCCACGTGCAGGCGGTGCACGCGGTGTTGTCGGATCGCCTGCCGGTTGGCCAGATACTGAGCCATGACTTGCTGGAAGGATCGGTTGCGCGTTGTGCGGCGGTGACCGACATCACGGTCATTGAAGAGGCCCCTTTCCATGCGGACGTTGCGGCATCGCGCGTGCACCGGTGGACACGTGGCGACTGGCAGTTGCTGCCCGTTTTGCTCACCGCACTGCTGCATCCGGGCCGGTACGGCATTCGGGCCGTCAACCTCTGGAAGATGGTGGACAACTTGCGGCGTTCGCTGGTGGCGCCGATGTCGCTGGTCCTTTTGGTGTTGGCGCTCGCGGGTGCCGTGATGTCGCCCTGGGTGGCTCTGGTGCTGGTCTATCTTGCATTCTCCGCCGGTGCCCTGATGGGATCACTGGCCGGCTTTTCTCCCCACCGCTACGACCTTGCAAAAGGACATTTTTTTGCAGAGGCCTCGATGGATCTGGCGCGGGGATTGTGCGGCGGCTTGTGGCATGTCGCCCAGCTGTTGCAACAATCGCTGCTGGCGCTGGATGCCATTGTCCGCGCGTTGTACCGCATGGCGTTCAGTCGCCGCCAGCTGCTGCAGTGGACCACCGCCGCGGTGGCACAGTCGCAGGCCAGGACCGAGCTCATGGCAGTGGCGCGACTGCACTGGATCGAACCCCTGGTGGCGCTGCTGGTGTTGGTCGGTCTGCTGGTGGGTGCGACTCCGCATCCGGCGCTTGCGGTCGCGCTGTGCCTGCTGTGGGCGCTCTCTCCCGTGTGGACCTGGTGGGTCAGTCGCCCCCGTGCGGTCAGCGTTGCGGCGGAGATCCCTGCGCACGACCGCGACTATCTGGAAGGCATTGCGCGTGACACCTGGCGGCTGTTCGAACGTTGCGTGGGGCCGCAAGACAGCCATCTGCCACCGGACAATTTGCAGCTGACGCCCCACGACATGGTCGCCCACAGGACCTCGCCGACCAATATTGGCCTCTATCTTTTGAGTGCTTGCTGCGCACGCCAGTTTGGCTGGATTGGCACACAGGATCTCCTCGCACGCCTGGAGGCCACGCTGGCCACGCTACACACCCTGCAGCGCCACCGCGGTCATTTTTTGAACTGGTATGACACGCAAACCTGTGCCCCCCTGATGCCGATGTACGTGTCGACGGTGGACAGCGGAAACCTGGTTGGGCACTTGCTGGCCGTCGCGCAATCCTGTCTGGAATTGGCCCCCGTGCCGTTCGACAGTGAGGTGTCGCAGCGTGCCACCATGGCGTCGCGCAATCGCATGGCGCCCCTGCTGGCAGGGCGGTCCCGTTTGATACCCGCACAGCGCGAGGAGTTGCGGTGGTTGTTGGCGGACCATCGGGCCCTGCTGCAATCGGTCGCGCTGGACCAGCACGCGGGCCAGGCGAGCGCCCGCGAGCGCCTCCACGCACTGGCACGGGCGTACACCGACATGGCGTGGCAGGCCGATTTCAGCTTTCTGTACCACCGCAAACGCCACCTGTTTCACATTGGCTACCGGGTGGCCGAACTCCAGCGCGATGCGGGGTTTTATGACCTTATGGCGTCGGAGTCGCGCCTTACCAGCCTGCTGGCCATTGCAAAGGGCGACGTGCCGGTTCGCCATTGGGCATCGCTCGGGCGTCCATTTTTCGCGGTCGGTCGCAGCGTGGGACTGCGGTCCTGGACCGGCTCGATGTTTGAATACCTGATGCCCAGCCTGGTCCTTGCCGAGCCACCCGGCAGCGTGCTGCAGGCGGCCTGTGATGCCGCCCTGCGCGAGCAGGCCCTGTTTGCCCAGACGCAGGGCGTGCCATGGGGCATATCGGAGTCGGCCTATGCGGCCTCTGACGAAACACTGGCCTACCAGTACGCCCCACAAGGCGTTCCACGGCTGGCCTTGCGCCGCACCCCACCCGACGAGCTGGTCATCGCACCCTATGCCACGGCTTTGGCTGTCCTGATTTCACCGCGCCTTGCGGTAGAAAATTTCCGTACCCTGGAAGGCCTGGGTGCACGGGGGCGCTATGGATTTGTCGAGGCGCTGGACTACACCGCGGCGCGCCAGGTCTCTGGTAGTGACCGGCCTTTTTCGCTGGTCAACACCGTCATGGCCCACCACCAGGGCATGAGCATCGTCTCGCTGGCCCATGCACTACTGGGCGCTCCGGCCCAGCGCTGGGGCATGGCCAACGCACCACTGGAGGCCGTCGCGTCCCTGTTGCACGAACGGGTGCCGCGGGAAGTCTCCGTGCTGAACGCTCCGCGCGCAGACGTGCGCCCCCTGGCGCGGCAACGGCGGCGCTCACCCGGTCTGCTGCGCGAGGTGCTGCCAGGCTTGACGGCCGTGGAGCCAACACATCTGCTGTCCAACGGCCGCTACAGCGTGGCCTTGCGGGCCAACGGCGCCGGCTGGAGCCGATGGGGTCAGACCGGCATCACCCGCCAGCGCGACGACGCACTGCGCGATGACCGTGGAAGTTTTTTCTATGTGCGCAGGGACCCGCTGTCGAGCCCGGTGTCACTCACCCAGCATCCGGCGCCCGACCCGGACGCGACCTACCAGAGCGTCTACCACGCGGACCGGGTGTGCTTTGACGCCACGTGGGTTGATTTGCAGACGCAAACTACCGTGTGGGTGAGCCCGGAGGACGACATCGAATTCCGCCGGGTGGAGCTGCGCAATGTGAGCGACCGCACCCTGCATATTGAACTCATATCCGCCTTCGAGGTCACGCTGGCAGACCGGCTCGCGGACGAAGCGCACCCGGCTTTTACCAACCTGTTTGTGCGCGCGGAGTGGATGAACCAGCACCAGGCGCTGTTGTTTGAGCGCAAGCCGCGCCTGCCGTCCGAACAGGGTGTGCAACTGGCGCACTTCCTGGCCACCTCGGATCCGCGGGTGTTGGGCATGCGCATCCAGACCGACCGTCAACGCTGGTTGGGGCGCAACCATAGCCCGGCCAGCCCGCTGGCATCGCTGGACCCCGTGCCGGGACCTTCGAACCAGGCCGGCAACCTGCTGGGCACGGGTCTGGACCCGTTCTGCGCCCTGGCGGTTCAACTGCGCATTGCGCCCATGGGCCGGATCCAGTTGACCTTTGCAACCGCCGTGTCCGACAACGGTGCGACCCTGCACGCGGTGATCGACAAATACCGCCAGCCCAACAACGTCCGCAGGGCTTCGCTGATGTCGGCAACCCTGACCAGTATCCGTTTGCGCGCCCTGCGCATCAATGCCGAAAATTTTTCCGCGATGCAGACGCTGACGACGGCCCTGGTGCTGAGCCTGACCCGCCAGCCCGTTCGTGCGGCAGACGCGGCCCATGGCAAAGCGGGGGTCTGCGACCGCCGCTTGCTGTGGCGATTTGGCATATCCGGTGATCGGCCCCTGATTCTGGTGTCGGCCGGTGCGGCGCAGGGCGTGGGCCTGCTGCGCGCGCTGGCGCAGCTGCTGAACCTGTGGTCGTGGGGCGGCGTGGCGTGTGACCTGGTGGTGGTCAATTCGGAGCCCGTGTCCTATGTGATGGCCCTGCACCGTGAAATCGAAGCGCTGCGCGAGCGCCATGTGCTGGATGCCGCCCGGCAGACGCGCGCGCCCTGCACGGGGTTTTATCTGTTGCGCTCCGACGCACTGTCGGCGGACGAACTCAGTACCCTCAAGGCGCTTGCCCGGTTCCGGCTGTATGCGGACGGGCGTCCCCTGGCACACCACGTGCAGGACTGGATGGACTTGCATGCCATCGCATGGGCGACGCTCCAGGAGACACCCCGCGCGGCTATGGTCCACCACAGCCCCCGCGTCGGCTCTGCTGTCTCCGCGCCGGTGGGCCGTTTTTCCGACGACGGCGCCGAGTTTGAGTTTGCGGTCAGCAACAGCGCGCGCCCGGTCAGGCCCTGGATCAATGTGCTGTCCAATCCCGGCTTTGGCGCGCAACTGTCCGAGGCTGGCAGTGGCTACACCTGGGCCATCAACAGCCGCCTCAACCAGCTGACGGCCTGGTCCAACGACCCGGTGGCAGACCCGCCCGCCGAATGGTTCCTGTTGCAGGACCGCAGGACCGGTGAGACCTGGAGTGTGGCTGCTAACGCCTGGGGTGCGCGGGGCGCCCGGTACCAGATACGCCATGGCCAGGGGTATAGCGTTATCAGCCACCACCGTGGGGACCTGGAGGTACGCGTGACCTGGTGCGTGGACTCCCGCACATCGGTCAAGCAGGTCAAGCTGGTCATCATCAATCAGGGGCAGAAGACGCAGCATCTGCGTATCGCCGCCATCGCGGAATGGCTGATGGGCGCCAACCGAGCGGACCGCAACACGGTTCAGACCGAGTGCCACCAGGGCAGGCTTTCCGAAGCAAGCCCCACCGTCCTGCTGGCGAGTCAGCGCGAGCGCGCGGCCGGGTTTGGCGAGGGCACGGCGTTTCTGTGCATGGCGGGCCCTGCCGGCCCCCTGGACGACTGGACCTGTGACCGACGCGAGTGGCTCGACCCCCGGGGACAGCCCGTGCTGCCGGACCATTGGGGGCAGCGCAGCGGCTCCGGGTTGGACCCGTGCGCCGCAATGGCCTCGCAGATGGAATTGGCGGCGGGTGCATCGGGTGAACGCGTCTTTCTGCTGGGCTATGCAGAGAATAGGGTCGCGGCCATACAACTGGCCACGCTGTCCGCTGCCGTGCCACCGGAGCGCCGCATGGAGGCTGTGCACGCCCTGTGGAACCAGTTGTTGGGGGCCACAACAGTCAAGACACCCGATCCCCTGTTCGATGCGATGGTCAACCGCTGGCTGCTGTACCAGACGGTGACCTGCAGGCTGTGGGCCAAGGCCGGCTTCTACCAGGCGGGCGGTGCGACGGGATTTCGCGACCAGTTGCAGGACGCCATGGCACTAGCGTGGGCCGCCCCGGACATGTTGCGCGCCCAAATTGTCCTGTGTGCGTCCCGCCAGTTTGAGCAGGGCGATGTGCAGCACTGGTGGCATGCGCCAACGGGTGCCGGTGTGCGCACCCATTTTTCGGACGATCTGCTGTGGCTGGCCTACGCCTGTACCCACTATGTGCGCGCCACAGGCGACGTGGCGTTGCTGGAGCAGCGGGTGCCTTTTCTGGAAGGCCCGGCCATCCCCGAGGGAGCGGAAGACGCGTACTACACGCCAACCGTCAATACCCAGGAGGCGTCGGTCTATGAGCATGCCGCGCGGGCCATTGACCGCAGCCTGCGTGTGGGCGTGCACGGCCTGCCCCTGATGGGCAGTGGTGACTGGAACGACGGCATGAACCGGGTCGGCATCGAGGGCCGTGGCGAATCGGTCTGGCTGGGCTGGTTTTTGTGCCGGCTGGTGGCAGACTTCCTGCCCCTGGCCCAAGCGCGTGGCGAAGTCGACCGCGCGCACCACTGGGAGGGCGCGCTGCAGGGCTGGAAGCTCGCACTCCAGGGCTCTGCGTGGGACGGGAAGTGGTTCAAGCGAGCCTTCTTTGACGATGGGCAGGCCTTGGGATCCAACGCCAATGCTGAGGCCCGCATTGACCTGATTGCCCAAGCCTGGTCCGTCCTATCCGGCGCAGCTGACACCAGCCAGCAAAGCGCCGCGCTGGAGGCTATGGACGCGCAGTTGGTGGACGTGGACCATGGGCTCATCAAGCTGCTGGATCCGCCGCTGAGTCTCGCGCTACCCAGCGCGGGCTACATCCAGGCCTACCCGCCCGGTGTTCGTGAAAATGGCGGCCAATACTCGCACGCCGGTGTCTGGGCCCTGATGGCGCTGGCGGCCCACGCCAGGGATGCTGGCGACCCGCCGGGCGAGAGTGATGACCCCTACCGCTACTTCACGTATCTGAGTCCGGCCCACCGTGCCAGCCATCCCACCCGTGGCCCGGTCTATGGTGTGGAGCCCTATGCCATGGCCGGCGATGTCTACACCCAGCCCCCGTATGTGGGGCGTGGCGGCTGGAGCTGGTACACCGGGGCTGCAGCCTGGATGCACCGGGGGGCCCTTGAATCCATCTTTGGCCTGCAGGTGGACGCACATGAGCTCGTCTTCAATCCCTGCCTGCCCGCGCACTGGCGTCGGGCAGAGCTGACGCTGGTGCGGGATGCGCGCACCATGCACTTCATCCTGATGCGCGCGAGTCTGGGCGATGCCCTGGATGCCACGACACCGCTGGATGCGCAGGCGCTACGTCCCGGACAAAGCCTGCGCTGGATTGATCTTGCGGCGCACAGCTGTTTTGTGATTGCGTTGCCTGTGGCCTAGCGCACAGACCGGTTCCGCAGCGCGGGCTACTCTGCAGTGGTCTACCAACCAACCCATTACGAGGAATCCATGAAAACTACTTCTTTGACAATTGCCACCGTGTTGGCCACCCTGGTCCTGTGCGCCTGCAACCCTGCCAGCACAGCCCCACCTGCGGTGGTCCTGGTGCCAGGCCCTGCCGGTGCAACCGGCGCCACCGGCGCCACGGGAAGCACAGGGACCAACGTTCCCGTGCCAGGCCCTGCCGGCGAGACCGGAGCCACCGGCTCTACGGGCGCGACCGGCGCCACGGGCAACCAGGGCAACCAGGGCAACTCGGGAGCCACTGGTGCCCCGGGCTACGACGGTGCCAAGGGTGACACCGGCCGTACAGGCAAAACCGGCGACACGATTGTTGTCGTTCCTGCCCAAAAATAGGCCAACCTGACCGTGCGGTAGCGCACCGACCAACCGGGCCAGGATTTTTATAGTTCACCGGTTGGTTTGTATTTCTTTATCTCACTGGAGTTTCACTATGTATATCCGTCGCACCCTCGCCATTGCCATTTCTGCCATCGTCATGCTGACCGCCACCGGCTGCGCCGTCCAGCGCGGCCAGGAAACCGTGGGCGCCTATGTGGATGACACCGGCATCACCACGCTGATCAAATCCCGATTCATCGAGAACAAACAGGTGGATGCCGCGTCGATCAAGGTCGAAACCCTGAACGGCACAGTCATGCTGTCCGGCTTTGCCAAGAACAGCGCCGAGCGCGCCACCGCTGAAGCCATTGCCCGCGGCGTCAAGGGTGTCGTGTCGGTCCGCAACGAAATCACCGTCCGTCCTTGATAGCCTGAGTCCCAGGCTCCGCAACAGATGTGTTGGCGGGGCCGGTGGGCCGACGAAGGGCTACACGGCCCACCGACCTGGCGGTGCGTGGTAGTGAGTGCTACAAAATATATAGCTACTCATTCATATTGCACGAGGGCTAACAGTCAGTTAGCCCGTTGCGCCAAAAACTGCGACACCTCCTGCAGTACCGTCTGAACCACCTGGTTGGCCGCCACCACACCCGCATACGGGTCGTCACGGGTGGCTGCAACGTCTCCATCAAACTCACGCCAGGTCAGTACCCGACGGGTCTTCTCGTCCACCAGATAGACGCGCAACGTGAATTGCACGCGGCTGGGTCGGGTCCGAAAGTCTTGCTGCAAACGGACAATCTCGCTGTCCAGCCGCAGCTCTCCACTGGCTGAGCCTGGCGTCATCACGACGGCCTTGAAGGCGCCGGTGCGCGTGATGGATGCGACCAGCAGCGGCCCCAGCATGCGGGCCGGGGTGTCGATCCACTCGCTGCGCGCAAAGTATTCCAGCTTGTGCGGCTCGCGCACGTAGATGATGCGCTGGCTGTCAAAGCCCGATGCGGCGCGCACGGGGCTGATGACCAGGGTCGATGTTGCCTGGGCGGTTGACACCGGCCCAGGGGCGGCGCCGGATTGCTGGCCAGCCTCCAGCGCATAGAAGGCCGGTGGCGTGCCCGCTTTGGGCTGCAGCACGCTGCAGGCACACAGGCTTGCAGCAGCCACACTGACGGCCAGCAGTCGAAGTGTTTTCATGGTTTGGTGTCCGTTTCACCGGGCCCGTTGGGGACCGGTTTGTGCCCGAAGATCAGACCGCTGGGGTCACGGGTGGTTTGATCGCTCAGGCGTTTCAGTGAGGTGCTCAGCGTGCCCAGCTCGCCCAGCAAATGTTCCAGCTCCGGCAGCGTGTCGGTGCCCAGGCGTTTGACGCCCGCGCCCAGACCATCGGCGGCCTTGGCGGCACTGGCGCCCGCGTTGGACAGGTCGCCGCCCATCTTTCCCACGGCATCGGCACTGCGTCCGACCTTGTCAATCAGGGGCCCGATCTTTGCCGTGGCCTCTGCGCTGTTGCGCAAGATGTCCTTGAACGCCGCCTTGTTCTCATCGCTGAGAACGGAATTGATGTTGTTCGACGTGCTGTCGAGTTTGCCCAGCACGCTGGTGAGAATGTTTTCCAGCCGTGCGCTCAGCGAGGGGCGCGTCTGGATCACCGGGTATTTGTTGGGTGCAACCGCGAGCAGTGGCGGCGAGCCTATGGCTCCACCGCTGAGTTCCACATAGGTGATTCCGGTGATGCCCTGGGTCTTCAAAATGGCAATCGTGTCCGCTTTCACCGGCGTTCCACGCTCGATGTCAAACGACAGGATGACGCGCTGCGGGTCGGCATGGTCCAGGTCGATGCGCTGCACCTTGCCAACGTCCACCCCGTTGTACTTCACCGGCGCGTTCAGGTTCAGGCCGGCCACCGACTCATTCTCGATCGCCAGATAGCGGTCGTAGTCCTTTTGCCAGGCCCCGCCCGAGGCCAGCCACAGCACGCCGGCAATCAGCACCGCGCCGAGTCCCAGCACAAAGGCCCCGACGATGGAATAGCTCACTTTGGTTTCCATGCCGGCTCCTGGGTGGGTTGTGGGGCTTGCGCCTGTTGCTGTGCGCCGCGGGCACGCGGGCCGTCGAAGAATGGTCGTACCAGGGGGTTGTCGGTGCGGGAGAGTTCATCCATGGAACCGGTCGCCTGGACCTTGCCCTCGGCCAGCACGGCCACCCGGTCGGCCACCTGCCACAGCAGGTCCAGGTCATGGGTGATCATCACAATGGTCAGGCCGTACAGGTCGCGCAGCGTGCGCACCAGTGTGTCCACACCGGCCGCGCTGTCGGGGTCCAGACCGGCCGTGGGCTCGTCCAAAAACAGCAGCTCCGGGTCCAGCGCCAACGCCCGGGCCAGCGAGGCGCGCTTCATCATGCCGCCGCTGAGTTCGGACGGGTATTGCGAGGCTACCTCGGCCTTGAGCCCGGCCATGGACAGTTTCCAGTGCGCGATCTCATCGATCAACGGGTCCGCCAGGTCGGTGTGTTCACGCAGCGGCAGGCCGATGTTTTCCAGCACGGTCAGCGAGCCAAACAAACCGCCATGCTGGAACATCACGCCCCAGCGCTGGCGCAGCGCGAGTGCGGCGTCGTCGGCTATGTCTTCCAGCGCAACGCCCAGCACCTGAATAGTGCCCTCGCTGGGCTTTTGCAGCAGGATCATCTCGCGCAGCAGTGTCGATTTGCCCGAGCCACTGCCACCAATCACGGCGAATATTTCGCCACGGCGCACCTCCAGGTCCAGCCCCGCGTGCACCACGTGGTCGCCAAAGCGGGTCCCCACCTGGCGCATGGCGATGACGGCTTCGGTGTTGGACGGTGCGCTGGTCATGTCACAGGTCCAACAGGCTGAAGGCAATGGAGAACAGCGCGTCCGCCACGATCACCAGAAAGATGGATTGCACCACGCTGCGTGTGGTTTGCTGGCCCACGCTGTCGGCGCCGCCCTTGGTGCGAAAGCCCTGAAAGCACCCCACCACGCTGATGATCACGGCAAAAACCGGTGCCTTGCCAATGCCCACCGCGTACGACGTGACGCTGACCGCCTGGGCCATGCGGTCCAGAAACTCGCCGTAGCCCACGTCCAACTGGCTTTGTGCCATCAGCATGCCACCCGCCACACCCAGCACATCGGCAAACACCGTGAGCAGAGGCAAGGCAATCACCAGCGCGATGATTTTTGGCAGCACCAGAAGCTCCATCGGCGCAATGCCAATCGTGCGCATGGCGTCGATCTCCTCGGTCACCGCCATGGTCCCGATCTGCGCGGCGAATGCCGAGCCTGAGCGCCCGGCAACGATGATGGCCGTGATCAGCGGAGCGAACTCGCGCAGCATCGACAGCCCCACCAGGTCCGCCACAAAAATATTCGCGCCGTACTGGCGCAGCTGGTCGGCACCCTGGTAGGCCACCACAATGCCCAGCAGGAAAGACAGCAAGCCGACGATGGGCAGCGCGTCGAAGCCGGCCCTGCGGATGTTGAACAGGATGGGGCGCCAGCGCATGCGCGCGGGGTGGGCGATGCAGCCGCCCAGTGCCGACGCGCTCTCACCGACAAAGCCCAGCATGGCATGGGCCTGCTCCCAGCTCGTTTGCGCGCTGCGCCCGATACGCTCCACAGCACCGGGCGCCGGAATAGCGGCGGGCACCGGCTCGCCGGACTGATCCTGCACATGCTGCGTGACGGCCTGCAACAGGCGCTCCCATTGCGGACGCAGGCCCTGCAGTGTGGCGGACGCTGCGGTGCCGCGCGCGCGCGCCAGCAGCTGGTGCAAAACCCAGGCGCCTGCGGTGTCCAGTGCTTCGACGCCGCTGGCATCGAAGCGCACCGTGGTACCGGCGCCAAAGACCAAGGCGTCCAGTTGCACCCCAACGGCGCCCAGGCCGCGCGCGGTCCATGCCCCCGCCACAGCCAGGTCGTTGGGACTGGACTGCGTGGCGGTTGCGCTGGCCTGCGCTGCGCGGGATTGCGTCATAGGTGGTTGCCAGCATAGGCGCCGTGGTGGACCCTGTTTGTGCGCAAGCGAACAGAAGTACACCAGGAATCAGCGCAAGCTCGTGGGCACCGTCACAGCTTCGTGATTTTTCGGAGACCCCCCATGAAAACCCGCATTCAAAACCTTGTTCTTGGCACCGCATTGGTCAGCGTTCTGGCCATCACCGTGGTGGGCTGTAGCAAGGCCGTTGAGAGTACCGGTGCGGCAGCGCCCAGTACCACGGTCGGCACCGAAATTGATGACAGCGTCATCACCAGCAACGTCAAGGCCGTGCTGCTGGGCGACCCGGATATCAAGAGCTTTGATTTCAAGGTCGAAACCCGCAAGGGCGAAGTGCTGCTCAGCGGCTTTGTCGACAACCAGGCGCAGCTGGACCGCGCCACCGCCGCGAGCCGCGCAGTAGAGGGCGTCAAGGCGGTTCAGAACAATGTGATCCTCAAAGGCGCGCCCACCAGCGTCGGCAAGAAAGTGGATGCCGGCATCATCACCAGCAAGGTCAAGGCCGCGCTACTGGGCGACCCCGGAGTCAAGAGCTTCGACATTGCTGTCGTCACGCGCAACGACGAAGTGCTGCTCAGCGGTTTTGTCGACAACCAGATTCAGATGGAGCGTGCGGTTGCCATCGCACGCGCCGTCGAGGGCGTGCGCCTGGTCAGCAACGAGATGAGCGTCAAGAAGTAGGCCGCTCGTCGTTCAGCAGGCGGTCCAGCTCCTTCTTGACCACGCCATAGCACTCGCAGGCGTTCGTTTCCAGGCCCTTGCGGTCCAGCACCGCAATGTGGCCGCGCCGGTAGCGGATGTAGCCCGCCGTCTGCAAGTTGCCGGCCGCCTCGGTCACACTTTCGCGGCGCACGCCCAACATGCTGGCCACCAGTTCCTGCGTCATGACCAGCTCGCGCATGGGGACGCGGTCCATGGTCAGCAACAACCAGCGGCACAGCTGCTGCTCCACCGAATGGTGACGGTTGCAGACCGCAGTCTGCGCCATTTGGGTCATCAGGGCCTGGGTGTAGCGCAACAGCAGGCGCTGCAAGGCCCCTGCGCGGTTGAATTCGGTATGCAGCACGTGGCGGTCCAGCCGGTATGCATGGCCCGCAGTTTGCACCACGGCCGAGCTGGCTGTGGTGTCGCCCCCCATGAACAACGAGACGCCCAACACGCCTTCATTGCCTACGCCAGCGGTTTCAGCCGCTGCGCCGGTCTCGGTCACGTAATGCAACGAGACGATGGAGGTGGTGGGAAAGAAGGCGTGGCGCAGCTGCGTTCCGGGCTCGTATAGCATCTGGCCCAGCGGCATGGGCACCAGTTCGAGCTGGTCGGCAAAGAGTGCGAAGTCGGCCTCGGGCAGAGCGGCCAGCAAATGGTTTTGTTGGGGCGTGTGGAGTGGCGTGGGGTTCATTGCGGTGCTTTCGGGCTCAGGCCGCGTCGAATACTTCGACGCCGATGCCACGGTAGCCCAGGAAGCGGCTGTTCAGGCTGAACATGGGCTCGCCACTGACCCGGAACTGCTGGCGTGAGCCGTCCGCATTGACCCGGTGGAAGAGGAAGTCCAGAAACGGCTCCCGCGCGGCAATGGTGGCGCGCAGGGTTTCGCGCTCGGTTTCGTCCCAGCAATCTACTTGCACACCTTTGGAGGTGCCATTCAAGCCCTCCACACGGATGCCCAGCATTTCCAGCACTGGGCCCGATACCTTGGTGAAGCTGCCGTTTTCGTCCTGCTCCCAGTACCAGTCCGACGCCAGCTCGGTCAGGCTGCGGTAGCGCGCCTCACTCTCGCGCAACTCAGCGGTGCGTTCCAGCACCGTTTGTTCCAGCACCTTGTTGAAGTCCGCCAGCTTCTTGTACAGCAGGCGCACCTCCAGCATGTTGTGGATGCGGGTCTTGACCTCGATCAGGTCAAAGGGTTTACTGACGAAGTCCTTGGCGCCCGCTTGCAGCGCGCGCAGCTTGTGCCCGGGCTGGGCGGTGAGAACAATCACTGGCAGGTAGGCGTCGGTGGGGCTGGTCTTGAGCGCCTCCATGACCTGAAAGCCATCCATCACCGGCATCTGCAGGTCCAGCAGGATCAGATCGTAGTCATTCTGGCGGTGCAGTGCACAGACCTCTTCGGGTTGCATGGTGGACGTGACCCCGGTGTAGCCGGCTTCGCGCAGCAGCTGCTCCAGCAGCATCACATTGGATTCCTGGTCGTCAACGATCAGGATCTTGGCGTTGAGAATGTCGACAGGTTTGATCATGGAGTTTCTCCTTGTAATGGGGGGTGCGGTATGTTCCCGGCAAAGTTTTCGGACATGCTGGCAGGGGGCGACAGGTCCAGCTCGAACCAGAAGACGCTACCCACCCCGACCGTGCTGTCGACACCGATGGTGCCGCCAATCAATTCGACCAGACGTTTGCTGACCGCCAGGCCTATGCCCGATCCTTCGGCAGTGCGGGTATCGTGACCCAGGCGATTGAAGGGTTGAAACAGCTGGGATATGCCTTCTGGTGACAAGCCCATGCCGGTGTCCTGCACGCTGATGCGCAGACGCTGACGGGACTTTTGTTCGCAATAAACGTCCACACGGCCACCGACCCGGTTGTATTTGATGGCGTTGGACAGCAGGTTAACCATCACCTGCTTCAGCCACGTGCTGTCTGCGACAACCCAAAACGGTTGCGCCAGCGTCGCAAAGTGCAACGCAACGCCCTTTTTTTGCGCTTGCGGCTCCATCAGTGCATGGCAATCCAGCAGCACGCCGGACAGTGCAACGGGCTCCAGTGTCAGTTGCAGTTTGCCCGACTCAATGGACGCGAGGTCCAGAATCTCGCCAATCAGGTCCAGCAAATACCAGCCGGCCTTCAAAATCTGGTCTACGCTGGATTTCTGGGTGGGGGTTGGTGCGGGCGAGCCCTGGTCTATGAGCTGGGCAAAGCCCAGAATGGCGTTCAGCGGTGAGCGCAACTCGTGGGTCATATTGGACAGAAAGTCGGACTTGGCCTGGTTGGCCTTGTCGGCCACGGCCCGGGCGGTTTCCAGTTCCCGGTTTTGGGTCTGTAGCGCGGCGTCCATGCGTTTGCGCTCGGAGATGTCGCTCAGCACCATGCGCTGTACCGTTGCGCCCGTGCGGTCTTGCGCGGCGCTGAGGCGCATGTGAACCCAGAACGGAGTTCCCGCCCGTTTGAGCATCTGCAACTCGCAGTCCTGGGGCAGACCCTCCACAAAAAGGGCCTCGCGACAACGGTAGTAAATGTCCTGATCCGCTTTAGCAATGAAACGGTTCACCGTCTGCTGGACCAAGTCGCTGCGCACCGCGTCCAGCATCAGGGCTGCCGTGAAGTTGGCCTCCAGAATGAGGCCGTGCTCATCGATCGTGCAATAGCCCACGGGTGCCAGGTCATACAGGTCGAAGTAACGGGCGCGGGCGCCATCAAGTTCTTGCTGGGTATGCCGCAGCTGTTCGTTCTGCATTTCCAGCTCGATTTGGTGCACCTGCAACTCGTGCAGCATCTTGTGCAGGGTCTCCACCGACAGGTCTTTCATGTCGCCCATTTCATGGGCCACCGGCGAATCCGCTACGGCTTCCGCTCTGCGGCGCAACGCCTGCATAGACCATTCACTGAAGGTTGGCATGGCTAGCTTTCGGGGCCAGCACGGTGGCGACGTCTTTGCAGCGCTCGGTGGTGGCAATGGCGTACATCTGGCCGGCGTCATTCACCAGGGCCGTAGACGTCAGAGACACGTCCACCACTTGGCCGCCTTTGGTCAGCCGTTGCGTGGCATAGGGCTCCAGTGTTTCGGCCTGGCTGAGCTGGCGTACCTTGGCCAAAGCGCTGTCATGCAGCGCAGTGGGAATGCGGTCGCGCACGTTCATGGCGAGCGCCTCCTCTTCGGTCCAGCCATACAGCCTGACGGCACCGGGGTTCCAGGCGATGGTGCGGCCGTCCAGGTCTTGCACGGTCATGGCGTCGCTCGCGTCGCGCACCACCACGGCCAGGCGCAGCATCTCGTTGGCCTTGCGCAGGGCCTCCCGGGTGCGCACGATTTCGGTGATCTCCACAAACGTGATCACAGCGCCTTCGATCACGTTGTCCAGTGTGCGGTACGGCAGTATGCGCATGGTGAAATACTGGCCCGTAGTGGTCTGCACATCAATTTCCCGGGGAATCAGTGTCTTCAGCACCCCCTGGGCATCCGCCACCAGGCTGTCATAGCCCACCAGGTTCGACACGATGTGCCCCACCGGGCGCCCCACATCACTGGCTATCAGGTTGATGATCAGCGAGGCAGTTGGGGTGAAGCGCAGGATGCGCAGGCCGTGGTCGACAAAAATGGTGGCAATGCCGGTGCCCGCCAGCAGGTTGTTCATGTCGTTATTGGCGCGGGACAAATCCGCCACCTTGGTCTGCAGCTCCGCGTTGACGGTGGACAGCTCCTCGTTGATGGACTGCATCTCTTCCTTGGAGGTCTCCAGCTCTTCGTTGGTCGATTGCAGCTCCTCGTTGACCGACTGCATCTCTTCGTTGGACGACTTCAACTCCTCGTTGGAGGTTTCCAGTTCTTCGTTGGCCGCGTGCAGGTACTCCTCCTTGGCCTGCAGCTCCTCGGTGAGCTGTGCAATCTGCGAATTGGAATCCTGGCTGTGCTCGCCAGCGGGTGCCGCCGTGGGGACCGCGCCCGGTTCGCCCTCGGGTGCCGCCACAGGGGGTGCTGCTTCGAGTATGACCAGGTACAGCGGCGACTCCAGCGCGGCGGCCGTGCCCTGAACCACCGGGCAGACGGTCAGGTTGACCAGCGTGTGGTGGCCGTTGGTCTTCACGCGCAATCCCAGAACCGCCACGCGCTCCTTCGCTCCCGCGGCCTTGAACAGACTGGTGGTGAGCTCGCGGCGCAGGCCGTCGCGCGCCATCTTCAAAATGTTGTTGATGCCGGCGTCACCCGGCGTGGGCTCCAGGTACATGCCGGCGCGGCCATGCAGGAAGAGGATATCGCCCTGGCCATTGACCAGCACCGCGACCTTGGCGTCTTCCCGCAGCAGGCTTTGCTCGGTCAGTTCGCGCAGCGACAGGGGCTGGGGCGCTTGGGTTTTGCCAGTGGCCAGGGGGTTTATGGAGTGCTTCATGGAAGGAGGTGGCAAAAATCGGCCAAGGGCTGCGCGCTGGGCACCCTGGAAATCTTCCTTGCGCTGGTACAGCTTGGACTTGCGCTCCAGCGGCGCAAACAGGTCGACAAACTCGCCCACGGTTTCCGAGGTGCCCAAAAAGAGCATGCCACCGGGCTTGAGCGAATAGTGAAACATGGATATGAGCTTCTTCTGCAAATCCGCGCCGAGGTAAATCAGCAGGTTGCGGCAGCTGATCAGATCGAGCTTGGAGAACGGGGGGTCCCGGATCAGGTCCTGCTCCGAGAACACCAGCATGTCGCGAATGCCCTTGTGCACGCGATACCCGCTGCCATCGGCCTCTTGCGTGAAGAAGCGGGCCAGGCGCTCGGGCGAGATGTCATCGGCAATGCTGGCGGGGTACAGCGCCGAGCGGGCCACCGCAATGGCGCGGCTGTCAATGTCGGTGGCAAACACCTGGATCTTGAAGTTCTGCTTGAGCGTCTCCAACTGCTCCTGCAACAGGATGGCGATGGAGTAGGCCTCTTCCCCCGTGGAGCAGCCCGCGGTCCAGGCACGCACCACGCCACCGGCGGCCTTGCCGTCAAACAGCTTCGGGATAGCCACAGACTCCAGTGCGGCAAAGGCTTCCGGGTCGCGAAAGAAACTGGTCACGCCAATCAGCAGGTCGCGGAACAGGGCCTCCACTTCCACCGGGGTGTGCTGCAGGTATTGCACATAGTCACCCAGCGTCTGCACCTGGTGCACGGCCATGCGCCGCTCGATGCGGCGGTAAATCGTGTTGGGTTTGTATTGGGAAAAATCGTGGTTGGTCTGGGCGCGCAACAAGACAAATATTTTTTGCAGGACCTTTTCGGACTGCGGTGCCAAGGCCGCGGCCGTGCATGGGGGGCTGCCCAGGGCGTGGCTGACATAGGCCATCAGCTGGGCGGGCATCTCCGCCGGTGGCAGCTCATAGTCCACCGCACCGGTGGCCAGGGCGTTGTTCGGCATGCCATCGAACTCGGCCGAGGCGGTGGTCTGCACCATGACCATGCCACCGCCGTCCTTGATGGAGCGCACGCCCAGCGTGCCATCGCTGCCGGTGCCCGACAGCACGATGCCAATGGCCTGCTCATGCTGGTCCTGCGCCAGGGAGCGAAACAGGTAGTCAATGGGCAGGCGGTGGCCGCGCGGTGCGGTGGGCTCCAGCAGATGCAGGGCGCCGTTCAGGAACGCCATGTCGCGGTTGGGGGGAATGATGTAGACGCAGTTGACTTGCACCACCATGCCGTCCGTTACCTCCACCACCGGCATGCGGGTGGCACGCTGTATCAGTTCGGTCAGCAGGCTGTCGTGGTCGGGCGCCAGGTGCTGCACCAGCACAAACGCCATGCCGGGCTCTGTGTCGGCGGGCAGGCCCGAGAAGAAGGCCACGAAGGCGGCCAGGCCCCCGGCGGAGGCGCCAATGCCGACGATGGGAAAGGTGTCCAAGATGCAAATGCTCCCAAAATAATAGCTAGTTACCCAATGTTTACGAGGGCTAGAGGTCAGTTTTTTGTATGACTAAGGCTCCAAAGCAGGCTGAACCAGCGCCAGACTCTCGTCCAGCGCCTGCATGAACTCGGTGATCTTGATGGGCTTGGTCAGGTAGCGGTAGAAGCCGGCGTCCATGCCCCTTTCGATGTCGCGCGGCATGGCATTGGCGCTGAGCGCCAGCACCGGTATGTGCCGGGTCAGCGGGTCTTCGCGCAGCAGGCCCAGGGCCTGCAGCCCGCTGATGCCGGGCAGGTTGATGTCCATCAGAATCACATCCGGCAGGTGGGCGCGCGCCAGCGCAATGCCGCGCAGACCGTCTTCGGCCCGCAGCAGGCGCAGGTCCGGACGGCGCGCGATGAGCTGCGCCACCAGTTCCATATTGGCCTTGTTGTCTTCCACGTACAACAGCGTCCGTATTGCAGTACCGCCCGACGCCGGGGCAATCTGTGCCACCGGGGTTGGCACTGCGTCTAGCACCAGTGCATGGGGTACCGCCAGGTTGAGCTCAATCCAGAACTCGCTGCCCACGCCCACGGTGCTGTGCGCACCAATGGCGCCGCCCATCAGCTCCACCAGCCGCTTGCTCACCACCAGGCCAATGCCCGTGCCCTCTTCGCCGCTGTCCTCCTGGCCCAGGCGGTTGAAGGGCTGGAATAGTTGCGACAGCTTGTGGGCGGACAGGCCTTCGCCGGTGTCACGCACGCTGACGTGCAGGCGATCCTGGTCGGTGATCCTGAAGGTGACGTCCACGTCGCCGTGCAAGCGGTTGTACTTGATGGCATTGCTCAGCAGATTGACGAACACCTGCTTGACCCGGGTGCGGTCCGCCGCCACAAAACAGGGGCCGTCGAACACCGGGAAATGCATCTGGATGCCGCGGCTATTGGCCTGGGGCTCGATCATGGTCTGGCAATCGTGCAGCACCTCGGGCACGGAGACCGGCTCGATCGACATCGACAGCCGCCCCGACTCGATCAGCGCCAGATCCAGAATTTCATTGATTAGCTCCAGCAGGTACCAGCCCGCCTTCAGAATCTGCTCAATGCTGCCGACCTGGGCGGGGGTTGGGGTAGGCTGGCCGGACTCCATCAGTTGGGCAAAGCCCAGAATCGCGTTCAGGGGTGAGCGCAACTCGTGGCTCATGCTCGACAGGAATTCCGACTTGGCCTGGTTGGCCTTGTCGGCCGTGGCGCGGGCGGCCTCCAGTTCGATGTTCTTGATCTGCAGGGCCCGGTCCAGGTGGGCGCGCTCGGCCTCCACGGCCTTGCGGGCGGTGTTGTCGGTGCCAATCAGCAGGTAGCCAATGATGGTGTTGTCTTCATCGCGCAGCGCGGTGACCGACACCACGGCAGGGAAGCGGCTGCCATCCTTGCGAATGTAGGTCAGCTCATAGATGTCTTCAATGCCGCGGGACGCCTTGAACACCAGGGCCTCGAAGCCGGGGGTGATGGCGGTCTCCAGTTCGGCGCTCAGGGCCTCGGCGCGGGCAATGACTTCCTGCGGGTCCGAAATGTCGGCGGGTGTGATCTTGTTCATCACCTCCGCCGCGGTGTAGCCCAGCAAGCGCTCGGCGCCGACGTTGAAAATCTGGATCACGCCCTTGGCGTCGGTGGCGACGCTGGCAAATACGGCACTGTTGAAGATGGCGTTCTGCAGGGCTCCGGCCTTGCGCAGCGCCTCCTCGGCCTGCTTGCGGGCGCTGATGTCGCGCAGGATGCCGGTGAAGTAGCGCTCCCCGCCCAGCACCATTTCGCTGACGGTGATCTCCAGCGGGAAGTAGCTGCCATCCTTGCGAAAGCCCATCACCTCGCGGCCCAGGCCGACGGTGCGCGCCGCGTCGCTGACGCCGTAGTACTCCAGTGACACGTTGTGTTGCTCCTGGTCCAGCTCGGGTATCAGAAAACCAAAACCCCTGCCATTGAGTTCGGCGGCGCTGTAACCAAACAGGTGCTCTATGGCCGGGTTGACCGACTCGATGATGCCGCCGTGGGCATGCAGTGTCACGATGCCGTCGCCCACCGTGTTCAGAATCGTCTGCACCCGGGCGGCGCTGTCACGCAGCGTCTGTTGGGCCGCATACTCGTCGGTCACGTTGTGGAACACCAGCACCGCACCCACCACCAGTTCGTCGGCGTCGCGGATCGGCGCGCAACTGTCGGCGATGTCGAACTCGCGCCCATCGCGGGCAATCAGCACCGTGTGGTTGGCCAGCCCTTGTACCGTGCCATGCGCCAGGGCATCGGCCACCGGAATGGTGGCGGCCTGGCGGGTGTCCTTGTTGACGATGTGGAACACCTCGGCGATGGGCCGCCCCAGCGCCTGCGCATGGGTCCAACCGGTCAGGTCTTCGGCCACCGGGTTCAACAGCGTGACGCAGGCTGCGGCATCGGTGGCGATCACTCCATCGCCAATGGAACGCAGCGTGATGGCCAGTTTTTGCTCGCTGTCCTGCAAGGTCCGGTTGGCCTGCTGCAGGCTTTCGCTGGTACGTGTCTGTGCTGCCAGCAGGTGCTGGGTTTCGCCGTGCACCAGGTTTTGCAGGCGCTGCTGCGCCGCGCGGAAGCTGGAGTAGGCGAACGCAACCGCCAACAGCACAGCCATGACCGCCAGGCCGACGATGATGGCAAACAGCCGGCGCATGCTGGCATCGAACTGGTTGTTGTGCTGTAGCTGGATGTCATTCTCAATCTGGACCATGGCGCGCATTTGCAGCCGTATCGCATCCATCAGGCGCTTTCCGACGTCACTGCTGATCAGCGTCAGCACCCCCGCCACATCGTGGTTGCGCCGCATGGTGATGGTGTTTTCCATCTCCGCCAGTTTGGCGTCCAGCAAGGGCGCCATGGTGTCCACATGCTGCTGGGCCGGAGCACTCGTGGTCAGTTGACGCAGAACGCTCAGGTCACGCTTGAGGGTGTCGCGCACGGCCAGGTAGGGCTCCAGGTAGGCTTCGTCGCCGGTCAGGGCGTAGCCGCGCTGGCCGTTTTCGGCATCAACCAGGGAAGCCATCAAGTCGTCTGCTGCGGTAATGACGTCGCGGGAATCGCGGCGGTGGTTGGACGCGCTTTCGATTTGCCGGTACGACCAGAAGGTGAACACCACCCCGATCGCCATGAGCAGCACAACGGTGCCTAGCCAGAGAATGGATTTGTGGGTGGTTTTCAAGGGGCGGGTACTTTCGTGTGGAGCAAGTGCAAGGACCCTTATACGCGCATCGTTTGGGCAACCGCAGACTGCACGGATTGCGCGCGCTGACCGTGGCAGTGGAGGTAGCGTAGCGGTGCAGGCCCTGCGAAGTCCGTGCGCTGGCGCACTTAGCGGGAATCACTTGGCAAAAAGTGCCACTAGCCCTCGTGCAATATGGACTTGTCGCTCATATATTGATAGCAATTAAAAAGACCGGTCACTTGGTTCGCCGCCGCACAGAACTTTCAGCGGCTTGTCACAACAATGGTCTTTCATCCGTCGCTGGGCACACTGCACTGCACGGTTTGTTGTAGTCCACATCTTTCGGAGAAATCATCATGAAACTCAATAACAGGTTATTCGTGACTTTGCCAGCGCTGGCGCTGGTGTCGGTTCTGGGCGCATGCGCGGGCATGACCTACCAGGAAAAGGGCACCGCTACCGGTGCGGTGGTTGGCGGCGCAACGGGCGCAGTGCTCGGCGGCGGTGTGTTGGGTACCGCCGCGGGCGCGGCGGTTGGCGGTGTGATTGGCCACGAAGTGACCAAACCCAAGTAAGCGCCTTTACCCACAAACAGGAAGAGGGGGGATGCCCATGTGGCATCCCCCCTCTTCCTGTTTGTGGGCCGGTCAGAATCTACAGTGACTTGACCGCGTCCTTGACCGCGTCACGGGCATTCTTCACGGCTTCCTTGGCGTCGCCCAGTTTCTCTTCCGCCTGGCCAGAGATCTGCTTTTGCACGCCCTTGATTTCCTGCGATGTGTTGCCGACGATTTTTCCGGCGGTCTCTTGCACTTTGCCGATGAGGTCTTTGGCGATGCCGTGGGTTTGATTCTTGTTCATGGTAGGGGTCCTTGTAAAAGTGAATGACAGCTTGTATGGGTCCCATTCAGACCCATGAGTCCATGCTAGGCCGGTTGGGCATTTGTCTCTGTGCGCTTGCAGACATAGGGGGGCTGTACAGAAAAATATTGGGCTTCACGCCCGCTGCGCGTAGGTTTCGAAGGCGTCCAGCGGCAACGGCCTGGTAAAGAAGAATCCCTGGTAGGCATGGCAGCCGGCCTTGGTCAGGAAATCGCGCTGTGCTTCGATCTCCACCCCTTCGGCCAGCACACTCAGGCCCAGGCCCTGGGCCAGCGCAATGAAGGCTTTGGCGATGGACGCGTCGTGGTGGTCGCTGAGGATGTCACGCACAAAGGTGCGGTCGATTTTCAGCTGGTCCAGCGGCATGCGCTTGAGATACGACAGCGACGAGTAGCCGGTGCCGAAGTCGTCCAGCGAGAACGAAATCCCCTTGACCTTCAATGCGAACATTTTCTCAACGACCAGGGGTAGGTTGTCCACCAGCAGGCTTTCGGTCAGTTCCAGCTTCAGGCGCCGGGGGTTGGCGCCTGACAGGTCCAGTATCTGCAGCACCTGGTCGACAAAGTCGGGGCGGTGGAACTGGTGGGCGCTGACATTGACCGACAGGGACAGATGGGCCAAGGCCGGCTGTTTGGCCCAGCAGGCCAACTGGGTGCAGGCCGCTTGAAGCACCCATTCGCCCAGCGGCTGTATCAAACCGGTCTCTTCGGCCAGGGGGATGAAGTCGCCAGGGGCCATCAAGCCGCGCTGCGGGTGCAACCACCGCACCAATGCCTCCGCCCCGGTGACACGCCCATCGCCAACGACCTGGGCCTGGTAGTGCAGCACAAACTGTTCCTCCTGGATCGCCCGGCGCAGTTGCGTCTCCAATGCCGCGCGCTCCAGAACCACGGTCTGCATGGCGGGGTCAAAGAATTGCAGGGTATTGCGCCCGGTGTCCTTGGACTTGTACATGGCCAGATCGGCCTGCTTCAACAGATCATCGGTGGAGACGGTGGCACGGGTGAACAGCGTCGCACCGATGCTGGCCGTGCTGCGGTGCTCGCCCGTGTCCAGACGGTAGGGCTGATTGAGCGTGTCGAGAATGGTCTCGCCCACCTCCCGGGCCTGGGTGGCCGCTTCTTGGGTGTTGTGGTGCAGGCCCTCCAGCACCAACACAAACTCGTCACCCCCCAGACGGGCCACGGTATCCCCCTCACGCACACAGGCTGTGAGGCGGCGCGCCACCTGCTGCAGGAGCATGTCCCCCATATCGTGGCCCAGCGTGTCGTTGAGCGTTTTGAAGTGGTCCAGGTCGAGAAACAGCACCGCGCCACAGCTTGCATTGCGCGCACAGACGATCAGGGCCTGGCCCAGGCGGTCCATCAGCAAGCGGCGGTTGGGGAGTTGGGTGAGCGGATCAAAAAAGGCCAGCTCCGTTATCTTTTCCTCGGCCCGTTTGCGTGCGCTGATGTCACGGATGTTGCACTGGATCACCGTGGTGCCTTCACAGTCATACGAGTTGCTGATGAACTCGACCGCGATCTGGGTGCCGGACTTGGTGCGCAGCGGCAGGTCGTCGTAGCGCGCGTAGCCCAGGGCTTGCAACTCGAAGAATTTCTCCTGGTTTTCCGCGATGTCGGAAAAGGCGCCCACCTCCCATATCTTCTTTCCCAGCAGTTCAGGCAGCGAGTAGCCCAGCAGCTCGATCAAAAAGGGATTGGCGTCTTCGATTTGCGCCGTCTGCGCATTCAACAACAGGACGCCGTCGCGGGCGGTCTCAAAAAGCCGTCGATAGCGGTTTTCGGACAGGCGCAATGCCTTCAGCGCGGCTTCGCTGTTGCGTGCGGGGTCGGTGTCCAATGGCAGTAGCGTAGTGGAGTCGTGCATGGTCCGTGCCTGAAATGTGGCGTGCGCTGAACAATGGCCATGGCACTGCGCCACAGAGAATGCACGTTGGGTGGGAACGATAGAGATTGGAGCGCGCCTGGTCTGTACGCCATCGAACCGACACGCAGAGGCTGCCTGCGTACTCTCGGGTTTTGACCCCAACAGGAGCTATCCATGAAAACAGTCTTCAATGCAGCCCTCACCCTGGTTGCTTCCGTCGTTGCCAGCCAGGCGCTGGCGCAGGTGACCTTCTTTGAGCATGCCAATTTCCAGGGCCAGTCGTTCACGACCGACCGGCAGATGGGAAATCTGGCCCGTGGTGGGTTCAACGACCGCGCCTCGTCGGTCATCGTGTCCGGGGGCGGTTCGGCCCGCTGGGAGGTCTGTGAAGATGTTCGCTATGGCGGACGCTGCATGATTCTGCGCCCGGGTCAGTATCCGTCGTTGAACGCCATGGGGCTGAACGACCGCATCTCGTCGGTCAAACCGGTAGACCGCGACGGGCGTGACCTGGCTGACCGCACGGCACCGCAGCCACTGGCCTCGCAGGTGACGTTTTATGAAGACGAAGGTTTTCAGGGCCGCACATTTTCTGCCGACCAGCCGGTCAGCGATTTCTCAGTGATCGGTTTCAATGACCGCGCCTCATCCGCGGTCGTGCTGGGCCAGCGCTGGGAGGTGTGCATGAACAGCCGCTTCGGCGGCGAGTGCAAGGTGCTGAACCCCGGGCGCTATCCCTCGCTGGCGTCCATGGGCATGAATGACCGCATTTCATCGGTGCGTGCCGTGGACTGGAATACGCGGGTGGAAGACAGGCGCTTTGCGCCGGCACCGGCGCCCGTCTACGACAGCCGCAGGCGCAATGAGGAGCGCTTGTTTGAAGCCAATGTCACGTCCGTGCGCGCGGTGGTCGGCCCGGCCGAACAACGCTGCTGGATGGAGAAGGAAGAAGTGGCCGCAACCCGGGGTGAACCCAATGTGGGTGGTGCCGTGGTTGGCGCACTCTTGGGCGGGGTTTTGGGCCACCAGGTGGGCGGCGGTGTTGGCAAAGACATTGCTACTGTCGGTGGCGCGGTTGCCGGCGCGGCCATTGGCTCCAATGTGGGGCGCAACAACAGTGGGCAACCCGCCACCACGCGGGATGTGCAGCGCTGTGCCGAGCGGCCCAGCAATGCGGCACCGGCATTCTGGGATGTGTCCTACAACTTCAGGGGTATAGAGCACCGCGTCCAGACGACGGCGGCGCCCGGTCCTACCATCACCGTGAACGAGGCGGGTGAGCCGCGCAGCTGAAGTCCCATAAAAAAAGGTGGCCTTGGCCACCTTTTCAGTTGCTGGGTCAGAGACTCAGACCTGGGACTTGAAGTAGTGGAAGGAGTGCGTAAACGCGTCCCGCACTTTTTCCATCTCGGCGACCATGGATTCCCAGGTTTCCTCGCTGGCGGTCTTCATGTCGTCGAACTTGGCTGCGGCCAGTTTGGACTGGTGGCGCAGTTTGGCCATTTCTTCCAGGTACATCGCCCGGGCATCGTCCTTGGCTTCCTGCGTCTTGGCGTCCAGCTTGTTCATGCTGGCATTGAGCTCGTCGAGCTGGGTTTTCATCTTTTCGATGTAGATGGATTTTTTGGTCATGGTGACTTCCTTGTGGATCACGGGAATGAGTGCCCGTGGCACTGGCGTTACGAAGTGTGACGTCTGCATGGTTTTTGGCACGCAGACCCAGCATAGGCAGTAGCCGGCGCGCGGTCTGTTAGCTACCGTACGGAAAGCAATACAACCGCGCGCTAAGCTCGCGGCCAAAGGAAGCCCGAATGCGCCAAACAGTGACCCGCCGACTCTTGCGTCTGTTGTCCATGGCGCTCGCCTGCCTGGCATTTTGCGGGTGCGCGGCCCTACAGGAGGTGCGCTATCTGGATCGCCCGGTGCAGCCGGGGATGGTTCCTGCGGTGGTGGGGGCCCAGGGCGCGCTGAGCCCGAAAAACAGCAAGGCGCTGCTGGCCAGGCGGTGGAAGAATTCCTACGCCGACGCCACGGCGCTGGCCTCGGTGGAAGAGCTGGCCACGGGCCGACCGCTGATTGCCGGCAACAAGGTGACGCTGCTCTATGACGGGCCGCAGACCATGGCGGCTATGGTGCAGGCGATTGCCGCTGCCAAGGACCACATCAACCTGGAGACCTACATTTTTGACCAGGACGCCGTCGGCCTGCAGTTTGCGGATCTGCTGATGGAACGCCAGCGCTCCGGCGTGCAGGTGCACGTGATCTACGATGCCATTGGAACCATTGGCACGCCCCAGGCATTCTTTGACAGGATGCGCGATGCGGGCATCCGCATGGTGGCATTCAACCCCGTTAATCCGCTGAAACTGGTGGGCCCATGGGCCCCGAACAACCGGGACCACCGCAAGATTCTGGTGGTCGACGGGCGGGTGGCCTTTACCGGGGGCGTCAACATCAGCAGCACCTACTCCAACAGTTCGCTGTTCCGCTCCAAGTCCAGAAGCCAAACCAACGTCGGATGGCGCGACACCCATATCCGCATCGAGGGCCCGGCGGTGGCGGCCCTGCAGTGGGAGTTCCTGAACAGCTGGGAGGGTCAACAGGCACCGGCGCTGAGCGACAGCAATTTCTTTCCGCCCTTGCCCAGCGTAGGAGACAAGTTGGTGCGCATTCTGGCCAGTGCGCCTGGGGGTGATCAGGACACTTACGCGGCCTACCTTCTGGCCATCAGCGCAGCGGAGAAGTCGGTACACATCACGTGCGCCTATTTTGTGCCGGACGTGCAAATCCTGAAGGCCCTGACCGATGCCGCGCGCCGCGGCGTCGATGTCAAAATCATCCTGCCCGGCGTGCTGGAGAGTGGGCTGGTCTTTCATGCCGGACGTTCGTTTTATGCAGACCTTCTGGCCAGCGGGGTGCGGGTCTACGAGCTGCAGATCGCCGTGCTGCATGCCAAGACCGCCGTCATTGACCGGATCTGGTCTACCGTGGGGTCCACCAATATTGACATGCGCAGCTTCCTGCACAACTACGAACTCAATGCCGTGGTGCTGGACCCGGAATTTGGCCTCGCGCTGGAGTCCGCCTTTGAGGAGGATTTGCGCTATTCCGTTGAAGTGACTGCTGAGCATTGGGACCAGCGACCCCTTGCGGACCGCATGAAGGAGTGGGCCGCGCGCCGGCTGGAATACTGGTTATAGCCCGCACCGTCAGACCATGTCTTGCGGCCGGACCCAGGCGTCAAACTGTGCCGCGCTGACCGTTCCCAATGCCAGGGCCGCCACCCGCAGTGAGGTGCCGTGCAGGTGGGCATGCTTGGCAATGTCCGCCGCGCGGTCGTAGCCAATGTGGGGGCTGAGTGCCGTGACCAGCATCAGGGAGTGTTCCAGCAACTGGGCGATGCGCGGGCGATCGGGCTCCAGTCCGCGCGCGCAATGCTGGTCAAAGCCTGCCATGGAGTCGGACAGCATTCGCACGCTTTGCAGGAAGTTGTGGATGATCAGCGGCTTGAACACATTGAGTTCAAAGTTGCCCATCGCCCCACCGATGCCCAGCGCCACGTCATTGCCCATCACCTGGCAGCAGACCATGGTCAGCGCCTCGCACTGCGTGGGGTTGATCTTGCCCGGCATGATGGAGCTGCCGGGCTCGTTCTCGGGCAGATGCAGTTCACCCAAGCCGCCACGCGGGCCACTGGCGAGCCAGCGCACATCGTTGGCGATCTTCATCAGGGCCACCGCCAGCGTCTTCAAGGCACCGTGCGCGCTGACCAGTGCATCGTGGGCGGCCAGTGCCGCGAAGCGGTTGTCCGCGCAGCGCAGTGCCAAGCCACATTCCTGCGACAGACGGGCCGCCACGCGTGCGCCGAATTCAGGGTCGGAGTTGAGCCCCGTGCCGACTGCCGTGCCGCCTACGGCCAGCGCCATCAGGGGGGCCAGACTGCCGTGGATGCCATCCTGCGCGTGCGCCAGTTGCGCGACCCAGCCCGACATCTCCTGACCCAGCGTGATAGGCGTGGCATCCTGCAAATGGGTGCGCCCCATCTTGACAATGTCCTTGAAGGCCCGCGCCTTGGCGTCCAGCGTGGACCGCAAGGACTCCAGATGGGGTAGCAACTGCTGGGTCAGCCCCGCCAGCGCAGCCAGGTGCATGGCGGTGGGAAAGATGTCATTCGAGGATTGCCCCAGGTTCACATGGTCGTTGGGGTGCACCAGACGCCCGGGCCCACGCGGGCCGCCCAGGATTTCCGAGGCGCGGTTGGCCAGCACCTCGTTCATGTTCATGTTGGTTTGCGTGCCCGACCCGGTTTGCCAGACGGACAGTGGAAACGCATCTGCGTGCTGGCCTGTCAACACATCGTCCGCGGCCTGTGCAATGGCCAGCGCCACCGGCTTGTCCAGCAGGCCGAGTTCGGCATTGACCATTGCCGCGGCCCGCTTGGTGCGCGCCAATGCCATCAAAAGCTCTGCCGGCATGCGCTCGGTCGAGATGGCAAAGTGCAGCAACGAACGCTGTGTCTGCGCGCCCCAGAGGGCGCCATCGTCGACGGCAATATCGCCCATGGAGTCATGTTCTCGGCGCATGGTCTGCAGTGTATTGCAAGATCTCAGAAGGGATGCGCATCCTGGTCCCGCATTCGACCTGGGGATTTCTCGGTCAGGTCTTCAATCAGGAACCGCCCATAGTGCTGGGCGGTGGCGGGCTGGATGGCACGCACCAACTCGGCGACCTGTTCCGCCAAGGCCTCGGTCGGTGCATCGACCACCAGAAAACTGCAGCCCTGATGCGCCAGGTCTCCATGCACGCGGACCAGGTCCAGTTCATAGCCAAAATTGGCCATGGGACTTGGTGCCAAAAGCTCGGCATTGGCCTGGGCCTGCATTTCCGCCGCGGTGTAGTGCACGATGCTGGACGGCTCGAAGCCCAAACTGAACAGCTTCGCCTGTGCGGCTTGCAGTTCGTCTGCGGTGTAAAACGCGATGAGGGTATGGCCGACGGGCTTGAAGACACCAAAGCTTGTAGGGGGCTGATTTTTATTCATCATGTTCTCCTTGCAAATGCAGATTCAATCGGCGTGCGGAAAGTCTTCCAGCAGGTCGGCCAGTTCGTCGGCGTGCTCCTCTTCGACGGCCAGGATGCCCTTGAGTATGTCGCTGGTGGTGGGGTCATCCGTACCCAGGTAGCGGATCATGTCGCGGTAGCTGTTGATGGCGATCCGCTCGGCGACCAGGTCTTCACGGATCATGTCGCGCAGGGAGGTTCCCGCAACGTATTCCGCGTGGCTGCGGCCCGCCAGGTTGGCGGGTGCGAAGTCCGGCTCCCCGCCGAGTTGCACGATGCGCGCGGCCAGCAGGTCGGCGTGTCCCAGTTCTTCATTGGAGTGGGCCAAAAACTCGGCAGCCACCCCGCGCGCGTGAATGCCCCGTGCCATGAAATAGTGGCGGCGGTAGCGCAAAACGCACACCAGTTCTGTGGACAGCGCCTGGTTGAGCTGGTCGATGACCGCGGCCCGGTCTGCGCGGTAGTCTGCGGTGACAGCACCCAGTTCCATGTTTTTGCGCGCATCGCTGCGCAGGGCTTTTACGGTGGTAAGGTCAGACTTTTTGGACATGGTGATTTCTCGTTGGTGAAACCACTAGATTGCAGGCGCCGCAAAATTCTGTCGGTGCGATGGATCACATTGACCCAGTACCAACACTGCGTTTGTGCCGCCGAACGCAAACGAATTTGTCAGCATGGTGCGCACGGCTACGCTGTCCCGTGCCACGTTGGGCACATAGTCCAGGTCGCACGCCGGGTCCGGCATGCGCAGGTGCAGGGTGGGCAAGACCACCGCATGCTGCATGGCCATCAGCGACAGCACGCATTCGAGCGCGCCCGCCGCGCCCAGCAGGTGGCCGTGCATGGCCTTGGTGGCGCTGATGGGAATGCGAGGCGCCTGTTCACCAAAGACCGCCTTGATGGCGGCCGTCTCGGTGGCGTCGTTGGCTGGCGTGCCGGTGCCGTGCGCGTTGATGGCGTCGATCTGCGCGGCATCGCAAGCGGCGGACGCAAGCGCCGCGCGCATGGCGGCGGCCTGGCCCTCCACGCTGGGGCGTGTGATGTGACCGGTGTCGGTGGTCAGCCCATAGCCCAGGATCTCACCGTGGATGCTTGCGCCGCGCGCTATGGCACGGTCCCAGGGCTCCAGCACCAGCATGGCCGAGCCTTCGCCCAGCACCATGCCGCTGCGGTTCTGCGAGAACGGCTTGCAGGACGCTGAAGGCTGCTCGGCGTCGATGGTCGCCAGGGTGTGCAACGCCTCCCAGGCTTTCAGGGAGCCAAACGACAGCGGTGCCTCGGCGCCGCCGGCAATGACCATATCCAGCTCACCGCTGGCCACGCGCAGCCAGGCTTCGCCAATCGCCACGGCGGATGAGGAACAGGCGGTGGTGTAAGTCACATTGGGCCCGTGCAACTGGTATTCCATTCCAATCCAGGCCGCCGCTGCGTTGTACATGCCCAGCAGCACGGTGAAGGGCGCAATGCGGTCGGAGCCCCTGGCGTACAGCGTCTGGTAGCCCTCGTCGTTGCTGAGGGTGCCGCCCATGCCGGTGCCCACGAAGACTCCGGCGCGGCTGCGATCCAGCATTTCAATTTCCAGGCGCGCATCGGCCATGGCCTGGCGGGCCGCCACCAGCGCAAACTGGGCGAAGCGATCCAGCATGCGCAGCCTGCTGGGTTCAAAATGATCCGCGCCGTCGCATTGCGCGGTCGCGGCCAGGGGCGCCAGCAGGCGGTCCGCAAACGGGGCCTGCAAGCGCGCGATGCCGCTGCGCCCGGCATAGGCGTTGGCGTACAGCGCGGCCGCGCTGTTGCCCAGCGGCGAGACCACGCCGATCCCGGTCACCGCAACCCGTTGTTTCATGGCGTCTGCAGGATCGGCATCGCCACGGCATCGGAAGAGACCGCGTGAGCGCTCTGTGCCGCAATCAACCCGTCAATGAAGGCCACCACGTCGCCGATGGTGGGCAATACCACCGCCTCGGCCGGCAAGGTGATGTGGAATGCGTCTTCGACATTGAACAGCATGTCGGCCAGTCCCAGCGAATCGATGCCGAGCGATTCGAGTGGCGCATCCAGGGTGATGCGCTCGGGTGCAAGCTGGTAGTCTTTGACGATGATGGCTTGCAGTCGTTCATACGTAGTGGTCATGGGATGGTCCTTTCGGTTGGTGTGATGGGGCGCGTCTTGCCGCCATGGATGGCACCCCAGGTCAGCAGGCCCGGCCAGTGCTGGGCCATGGTCAGCAGGGGTGCCGACAAAGCCGGGCGCATGGCGGCATGCGCAAACAGGCTCGCCAGGCGCATCCGGGTCTGGAACCGCCGACGCCAGTCGGTTGCGTATTCACGCGCAATCCGGGTTTGCCAGGCCGCGGAAAGCGTGATCTGGCCGGGCTGTGGTGACAGCAGGTGTTCGCACAGGAGCCACGCCGATTGCAGTGCCATGCTCATGCCCTCGCCAATGATGGGATGGGCCTCACCGGCGGCGTTGCCAATGCGCAGAATACGGTCTGCGATGCCCACGCGGATGCCGGGCGCTAGCGGTCCGGCAGCGAGCCAGGGGCCTTCACGCGCGGCCGAACGCAGGGCATGGCGCACACCGGCGCACTCGCGCCGCAGCATGGCCTCAAAGGTGTCGCCGGCGCTCAAGCCGGGCCCTGCGGCCCTGAGCGCTTCGAGGCGGTCACGCCGGATGCAGCCCGCCACGGTGGTCAGATCTCCCCCGGCCGTGACCATGCCGCCATAGCCACCCTCGAACATCAGCACGGGCAGCACGCCGGGCGTGAGCTGGGCCCCGTGAAAGTTTGCCTTGAAGGCCAGCAGGTCCGAGCCGCTGCGGGGCAAGCGCCGTGGCGCACGATCAGCCGCCAACGGCTCCCACGAACCGTGCGCGTCGATCAGCAGGGGTGCACGCAGGTTCAGCGCATGGGCGCAATCGGTGGCGCGCACATCACATTGCCAGGCACCGACCGACCCCTGAATGCGTTTGACCGACCAGGGTTGCAGCACCGTGGCGCCAACCATGCGGGCTTGCTCGACCAGCAGCATGTCCAGCGTCTCCCGGGCCAGTGCCCTGCCCCAGAGGTGACTTTTGTCCGCATTCGCAGGCAAGTCCGCCACCACGGTACGCATGCCTTGCATCAACGCAACATGGCGCAGCGCTGGCCCGGCGGCGGTTTCAAACGCGTCGCCAATGCCCAGGGCCGCCAACAGAGGCAGGTTGCTGGCCGCCATGCATTCCCCGCACACCTTGCGGCGGGGAAAGCGCTGTTTTTCAACCAGCGCGACGGACCAGCCTGCGCGCGCCAACAGAATGGCTGCGGCTGCCCCGGCCGGGCCAGCGCCGACGATGATGGCGTCAAATTCGGTGCGCATCAATCGGCTTCTATGGGTTCGGCGCGGAAACAGTGGCTGAACAGACCCGCTGAATACTCCTGCACCTCCCAAGCGTCGCCCACATCGGGCCAGAGCGCCGTCAGCTCACTCCCGCGAAAGCCGGCGTGCACGCTGAGCACGGCATCTTCACGCGTGACCGCATTCGTGCCCAGCGCGCCGATCAGATGGCTGCCAACCAGCGACAGCCATGCGCGGCGGGGTTCGCAGGCCAGGAAGCGGTCGGACCGATCCGAAATGGTGCGCAGCAGGCCGGCGAGTTGGGAACCTTCGAAATGGTGCAGAAACAGATTGGCAACGATCAGGTCCCAGGGAGCGTAGCGTTTGCCGTGGCGATCGGCGCTGACCGGTTCGTCCGCCCACTCAAACACGTCGAGCACGGAGGCAACGGCAGTCCATCCCAGTTCCGCGTAGCTGGCGATCGTGCCTTGGGTGATGAGTGGCTGAGCGTCCAGCAGCGTCAGATGAACAGGAGCCCACGTCGGCGCCAGTGCCCGCGCGACGCTGAGCATCAGGCTGCCGTCTCCGGCACCCAGTTCGAGTATGCGCAGGGGTGCGCCGGTGCGGCGCAGTGCGGACATATCCTGCAGGGCATGCAGCAGGATGGAGCGGGTTCCCATGGCACGGTGCACGCGCCGCAGATCGCGCCGCGACTGCATGGCCCGCGGGTCGTCTTCGGGCAGGTCGTCCAGCACTTCCGGTGAAACCAGTCGGGACAACATCAATGCACCTTGAGCAATGCACCGTGGCAGCTAAAGCCGGCACCAAACGACGACAGCCACCACCAGCCGTCCGGCGCATCGTCAGCCAGCGCAGCTTGCAGCACGAAGTAGACGAAGGCGCTGGACAGATTGCCGTACTCGCGCAGCATGGCAGCGCTGTAGCGCAAGTCGGTGGGCTGCAGTTCCAGCCGGCGTTCCAGCGCACGCAACACGTCGCGCCCACCGGCATGCAGGATCCATGCGCCAACGTCGTCGGCCTGAAGTCCAGCCCTGCGCAACACCGTATCGAGAACCCGGCCCGCATAGTCCGCAGCCAGCGCTGGCACGGCGCGTGACAGGACATTGCGCAGCATGCCGTCGCGCTGCTCGAACATCAGCGACGAGCGCAGTGTCGGCTCTATCAGGGAAGCACTGTCGGTCCATCCGATGTGCCGCCCGGAAGGGCCGGCCTGGCGCGACAGCACCGCGGCACCCGCGCCATCACCGAACAGGCAGGCGCTGATCAGCACTCCGGCGTCGTTGTCCAGGTACATGGCTGCGCTGCTGACCTCCACGCAAATCGACAGTACGTGTGCGCAGGTACTGGATGCGAGCAAGGCATGACCCAACTGCAAATTGGGCAATGCAGCAGCGCAGCCCTGGCCGACCAGATCAAAGGCACGTGCGTCGCGGGGTAGGCCCAGGCCTTCGACCACATAGCCCGACAGGCCGGGGCACAGATACCCGGTACAGGTGCTCACGACAATGGCGTCGATTTGGGAGGGCTCCAGGCCCGCATCGATGAGCGCCCGCCGGCCGGCCTGGATGGCCAGCGCCGGGGCGTGCTGGCGAAAGCGCTGTGCCAATGTGTTGGGGTCGATCTGGAACACGTCATCGAGCGAATCGACGGCCAGTCGGCGTGCCTCGATACCGTTGTCACGTTGCAGCACGGTGCGTGCAATCAGGTGGGCGCGCGTGTCAAGCCGCGCATACCAGTCGGACTGCTGGAACGCGGTGAGGCATTCCGCCTTGGTATAGCGCGCAGTGGGGGTGGCGGTGCCGACACCGCGAAAGTACATGGATTCCAATTGCGCTCCCATCGTTGACCGTGAACCTGGTTGCGATTCTGGGCAGGGCAGGCATATCGATCTGTGCAGTAGCGCACCGACGGGAGGCCCGCGCGCGATGAACATCGGTCACCGAAAGGAAGATCCCCATGGAAATTTCAGACCGCCTTTGCCACGCTGCTGCTGTTCTGTTTCTTGCGCTTGGCCTGATCGTCGCCTGTACCGACCGGCCGCCGCCACAGCCCACGCTCAATGCGCAACCTGCGAGCGCCGCGTCAGGCGTGCCCGCGGATACCCAGGTGGGCGTCATGCCCGCGGGTCCGGGCAAGGAAACCGCAGGAACGACCTCGGCCGCCAAGTCAGACATCAGCAAGGCCGAGCAATCCAGCGCCATGCCCATGCCCGGACAGGCAAACGACCATTCCTCGCTGGAGCCCACCCCGTCGAAGAAAGCGGCCAGCGCCGCGCGCTGACGCAAACCCCGGTGGCGCGCTATTTGGGACGTGGACGCCGCAGGGCGGGCTGTACGGCCTGCAGGCGCCCGGCGCGTAAATCGACGACGGCCTGGATCACGGCGCGGGCGACGTTGCGGGTTTCTTCCTGCATGGATTCATCGGTGTCCAGGGCCTCGTGGCTGGTGGCGTAGGGGGCGTAGTAGCCGATATAGCGGCCCAGGCGCGCCTGAGCCCCGGCATCGATAAAGCCCATCCAGTCCAGCCAGTCAGACAAAGCGCGTCGCGCGTCGTCCACACCCGCCACATCTCCGTGCACGACCAGTCCGTAGGCGCGTCCCGCCAGGTGCTGGGGATAGTCCCAACCGGCCAGCTCCAGCTCTTTTGCTTTGGCGGCCTTCTTGCCGGACGTCGATGTGGGGTCGGCGTTGCCGCCGTCGGCGCAGACCAGGCGGTCAATCATCAGTTTCAAGGGGCTGGGGCTCTGGTACCAATACACCGGCGTGACCAAGATCACCGCATGCGCGGCGACCCAGCGCGGGTACAGCTCGGCCATCCAGTCGCCGGTCTGGTTCAGTGCATGGTTGGGATAGCAGCTGCACGGCCAATGGCATAGGGGCATGGCGGTCGACGCGCAGCCCTTGCAGGGGTGGATGTGCAAGTTGTATTCGGAAGTCAGCAAGCTCAGGTCGAGCACGTCCACCTCCACACCGGCCTGCTCCAGTTCCTGGCGCGCCAGCTCCAGCAGGCGGAAGGACTTGGAGATCTCGCCAGGGCAGGTCCCATCGTTGCGCGCCGAGCCACATACCAGCAGCACCCGGGAGGGTGTTGCCGGCTCGGCCCAGTGCAGTTGCGCCTGGTCTATGCTGTGCTTGGTGGCAATCCACTCCACGGACAGGTCGTAGCTCGGGTCCGCATAGCCGGGGCCGGCCTTTTGCGTAACCGGGGCTTTGCGCCCCTCGGTGTAGGCCAGCCAGGCAATGTCCTCCAGGCGCGCCAGCGCTACGTCTTCCGTGCGGAACGCCGGATCCATGTAGGAGGCGCGAAACCGGGCACTGAAGGCTGCGCGATCCAGCGGCAGCGGGGCCTGTCCCTTGCGGATGAGGGTCATGGAAATTCCTTTATTGGTATCCAACTCCCATCACATAGTTGCGCAGCAACGCCTCTTCGTCGTTGCCTGCGGCCAGCAGCGCCCTCAGGCCGTCGCGCGCATTGAGCACACCGACGGGCTGGTTACCGGCTTCCACCACCAGCACATGGTTGAGTCCGCGCGTGTGCATCATCGCCAACACCTCGGCCAACGCGTCCGAGGCCGCGCAGGCCGTGAAGTCGCGATGCATGACCTCACCGGCTCGGGTGGTGAATACATCCGCCCGACCAAACCCGAGTTGGCGGACCAGTACGGTCTCGGTGATCACGCCGACCACCGAACCCATTGCGTCGCACACCACGACCAGGCTGATCTGGGCGGCAGACAGCAGGGCCGCGACCTCGGCCAGCAAGGTATCCACACCGACTTTCAACAGGCGCGAACGGGCCACCGCTTCCATGCTGGCGACCAGCACAGTCGGCACGGCGCGGGCCTCAACTGCGGCTACGGGGGGGCTCTCGGGGACGGGTGGCTCAATCATGGCGTGTCCTTTCATGGAATGACAGGAAGTCAGCCTATCGATCCGGCCCCAACCGGTCGGTGCGCGAGCGCACGGAGCCGCCTGTAGTGCCCGCCTGCAGGGCGCGCACCGCATGCAGTGACCAGCCCGCATCGCCATGCAGTTTCAAAGTATGGTGGTGGTGTTTTGCGATGGAGTGGTGGTGGCTGACGCTGATGGGCGTGATGTCCAGCGCGGCCAGTTGACCGTACAGGTGCTCCTCATTGGCGGCGTCCAGCGCGCTGGTGGACTCGTCGAGCAACAGGTAGCGCGGTCTGGCGAGCAGGGCGCGCGCGAAGGCCAGGCGCTGCTGCTCACCCACCGACAGCACGCGGGACCAGTCCAGCTCGGTGTCCAGGCCGCCAAAGCGTTCGGCCAGCGTTGACAGGTTCACGCGCTCCAGCCATAAAAACAACTCACTGTCCGGGATGGCCCGTCCGCTCTGCGGATAGGTTAGTTGGCAACGCAGGTCGCCCAGCGGCAGGTAGGGCTGTTGGGGCAGGAACAGCATGTCCGTTCCGCCAGGCCGCGTGATGTGGCCCGAGCCCGTGGTCCACAAACCGGCGATGACGCGCAACAGCGAACTCTTGCCCGCCCCACTGGGCCCGACGATCATCAAACCCTCACCGGGGTCCACGGTCAGCGAAAGTTCCTTCACCAGCAGCTGTTCGCGGTTGGGGGTGAACACGGTGACGTCATTCAGCACAAGCCTGTCGCCATGCGCGGTTTGAATTTCTGTGTCAACGCCCGATGGGCGGGCGCCCTGTTCTCCCAGCGCGTGTGAAAAGGCATGTAGCCGGTCCACGCCGGCGGAAAAGCGGCTCAGGCCTTCGAAGTTTTGCACGATCACGGTCAACGCACTCAGGATCGCGGCGAAGGCACCCGCAGCCTGGATCGCCCGACCCACCTCCAGCTCGCCCGACAACACATCGTTGGCAATGATCACGGTGGGCAATGCGATGGTCAAAAAGCTGTGGCTGTACTGCAGGAGGTTGAGCTTGAACTGCCAGCGCAGCACGCGCTGGTAGTTGGTGTAGAGCTTGGCGAACACCCGCTGCAGCGCCGACATCTCGCGCGCCTCGCCGTCATGGAACGCGATGGGTTCGGCGTGTTCCCGCACCCGCACCAGGCTGAAGCGGAAGTCGGCCTCGCGCTGCAGCTGGCGAAAGTTCAGCGCGATCAGCCGCTTGCCAAAGACCGCGCCGGTGAACAGCGTGCTGACCACGGCATAGCCGATCAGGAAGAAGACCAGACTCCGTGAGATGGTCCACAGCACGGCCGAAAAGGCCACCAGGTCGATCAGCGAACCCAGGGCAATCATCGAGAAGTACAAGGACCGCTGGGTGAAGCTGTTGATGTCTTCGGCAATGCGCTGGTCGGGGTTGTCGATGCCTATGGTGTTGAGCCGGTAGTAGGCGCGCTGGCTGAAGTAGCGCTGCAAAAAGCTGTCGGTCAACCATCGCCGCCAGCGCAGGCCCAGCACGTCGCGCACATAGAAGTACAGCGCATAGATGGGAACCGCCGCCACCAGGATGGCGGTGTACAGGCGGATGGAGGTCCAGAAACGCTCGGGGTCTTTTGCGGCCAGGGCCGACGTGAACTCACCCGTTTGCTGGTTGAACAGGACGCTGAAAGCCGTCTGCCCCAGCAGCAACACGATCAGCAGCGTGAACATGCCCCACGCGGGCCAGCGTTCGCTGGAGAGCCAGTAGGGCCGGGCGATGGCAACGAAGCGAAACCACAGGCGTGCGTTGAATCCGGGTGTCTCTTGGGTTGTCATGGGTACCTGAACGCAATGGTGGTGTTCAGGTTATAGGCGGCGCTACGCCGCGGGTCTGTGTGGTGGGCAACGCATGCCTGGGCCTACTTTGGCGTGGATGCGGCTTGCATGGTGATCGCGCCCGCCCTGCTGCGGCTGGACTGGTATTGACCCGGCAAGGCATCGGCAAGCGGGCTGCCTGTTTGGAAGGGCGGCGCCCCGTCTGCCTTGTCGTCGGAGGACCCGCTCTTTTCCTTGGCGGGGAGGGCGTCAGGCGTGTCCACGTCTGCCGGTGGGGGATCCGTCATCGATGCGCTAAAGGCGGCCATGAGCACCAGCACCAGGAGGGCGGCAACCAGCAGGATGTTGAGGAAAGTAATCATGTGAATCTTCTGGAAGGGGTGCAGAAAGGAGGCGGAGGGCGAAGGGACTTCAACCGGAGCAATCGCGATGTTGCCGATCCACCGGCATGAAAATTGGTCGCATCGGTAGCGCTGAACCGGTGTGAACAGGCTGTACAGGCGGTCAATGGGTCGGCGCGGTCGGCGGATCAGGTTGCCGCGGCACCGCGGGCACGTGAGCTTGGCGTTGCCAACGTAATCGGCGGTTTTCGCCGAATGTGCCGTATGTGCAAAATGTTCCACGACGCCGTCCTGCAGTTTTGTTGTTTGAATGCTGGACGGACGATAAGGACATTGCTGCCCAGGATCTGTGCGTTGGCATACACAGGCCCAACCCCGTTTTGTGTGCGCAGCCGAACAGACTTTGGCGCCTGCTGCGGCTAAGCTGGATTTCCGCCTTCTTCGTCCACCCCGCCGGAACCCCTGCCATGCCACAACCTGATGTCGGTCTTGTCGAAATAGAGCCTCCACCTGGCGAACCGCAAGCGCGCCCACTCCTGTCCAAGAAAGGCCAGAAGCAGGCGAACCCCGCCGCCACTGTGTGCGCGGTCGATACCGAGGTCTCGGGCATGGTGGCCCTCAAACGCGAAGAAACCCTGCTCAGCATCGGGGCCTTGCAAAGCGCCATTTTCAACAGCGCCAACTTCTCCAGTATTGCCACCGACTCCAGGGGCGTGATCCAGATCTTCAACGTCGGTGCCGAGCGTATGCTGGGATACAAGGCTGTGGAGGTGTTGAACAAGATCACTCCGGCCGACATTTCCGACCCGCAGGAACTGATCGCCCGGGCCAAGACCTTGAGCGATGAATTGGAAACCCCGATTGCACCGGGCTTTGAGGCTCTGGTGTTCAAGGCCTCGCGCGGGATCGAAGACATTTACGAGCTGACCTATATCCGCAAGGACGGCAGTCGTCTACCAGCGGTGGTCTCGGTCACGGCCCTGCGCGACGCGCAAAATGCCATCATCGGCTACCTGCTGATCGGCACCGACAACACCGCCCGCAGACTGGCCGAGGAAGCCTTGCTCAAGGCCGGCGCCCTGCAGAGCGCGATTTTCAACAGCGCCAATTTCTCCAGCATCGCCACCGATGCCAACGGCGTGATCCAGATTTTCAACGTCGGCGCCGAGCGCATGCTGGGCTACTCTGCCGCCGAGGTCCTGAACAGGATCACGCCCGCCGACATATCCGATCCGCAGGAAATGATCATGCGCGCCAGAGCCCTGAGTGCCGAGCTGGTCACCCCGATTGCGCCGGGCTTCGAGGCCCTGGTGTTCAAGGCCTCGCGCGGTATCGAGGATATATATGAGCTGACCTATATCCGCAAGGATGGCAGCCGCTTTCCGGCGGTGGTCTCGGTCACGGCCCTGCGCGACGCGCACAACGCCATCATCGGCTACCTGCTGATCGGCACCGACAACACCGTGCGCAAGCAGATCGAGGTCGACCAGAAGCAGCTCGGCCAGCGCCTGCGTGACAACCAGTTCTACACGCGCTCCCTGTTCGAATCCAACATCGACGCCCTGATGACCACCGATCCGTCGGGCATCATCACGGATGTCAACAAGCAGATGGAGGCGCTTACCGGGTGCACACGGGACGAGTTGATCGGCGCGCCCTTCAAGAACTACTTCACCGACCCGGAGCGGGCGGAAGCGGCCATCAACCTCGTATTGATCAAGAAGAAGGTCACCAACTACGAACTCACCGCGCGCGATCGGGATGCCAGGGAAACCGTGGTGTCCTACAACGCCACCACTTTCTACGACAGAGACCGGCGGCTGCAGGGTGTGTTCGCCGCGGCGCGTGACATCACGGAGCGCAAGCTGGCCGAAAAGCAGATTCTCGATCTGGCTTTGCATGACTCGTTGACGCGGCTGCCCAATCGCCGTCTGTTGACCGATCGCCTGGCCCAGACCATGGCCGCCAGCAATCGCAGCGGGCGCTACAGCGCGCTGATGTTCATGGATCTGGATAATTTCAAGTCACTCAATGATGTGCATGGACATTACATGGGGGACCTGCTGCTGGTTGAAGTGGCACGGCGCATCAGCAGTTGCGTGCGGGAGGCGGACGTCGTTGCCCGTTTTGGAGGCGATGAGTTCGTGGTGATTCTCAGCGAGCTGGATCTGGACAGAAGCGCTTCCACCGCCCAGGCCGCGCTGGTTGCCGAGAAACTTCGCGCCAGCCTGGACAAGCCCTACTTTTTGACATTCAAGAAGGAGGGCAAGACCGATCTGACCGTTGAGCACCGTTGCACGGCCAGTATCGGCGTGGTGATGTTTGTCAATCATGATGAAAGCCAGGACCATCTGCTGAAGTGGGCGGACGCGGCCATGTACCAGGCCAAGGCGGCGGGTGGCAACCAGGTCCTGTTTTATGACGCAAAGGATCCGACGCCGAGCACGACGTCCACGCAGGCCACCCGGGAGAGCCATCGCCGATAGCGAAAGTATCGGGCAGGGAGGCGTGTAGGGTGTGCAACCGAACAGACCCGCTACAGGCGATGCCCGAAACTTTGCCGGCCGGGATCTCTTTCCTTAACCACACCCCCGGCGGGCCGGATGTTTCATCCGGCATTTAGCCCCGGCACTCCAAACGATGTGCCGGGGTTATCTCTTGTCGGTTTTTGCCCTACCAGGACCAGGCACCCATGAACAACAACCCATCGAGTGGCATCGACAAAGACCACACCGACCCCACGGCTGAGGAGGCGGACGACTTCGTCGACAGCGTGTCCCGGCAAGTCCAGGGCATGGACAGGCCAGTCTCTGGCAAAACCGAAGAAAAACTGGGCGATGCCAACGCGTCGCCCTCGGCGCCCAGGTCTTGGCGGACCATGCCGTAGCCGTCCATGAGAGGAAATGCCATGCCACTGAAGCAATTCAAGGTTTCCGAATCCCGTTGGGGCGCGATCGCGGTCTCACTGGCCGTTTTTGGCATGCTGGTGGCGTTCTATTTGGTCGTGAGAAGTGCCACCACTGCCGGTGAGCTGCGACGGCAGGACGCCGCTGCGCGTACAGCGGCGCTCATGCGCTGCCATGCACTGCCGAATGGCCCCATCCGCAAGCAATGCTTGGGCGCCGCGAATGACCAGATGCTTGCCACTTCACCCATCATGGTTGCAGCCCAGTAGGCCTGGCGTCGGCCAACGTTCGCTGGAGCACAGTCAGAGGCAGGATGTCGGCGCACCATCCTTTTTTTGGGAGCAAGACCATGAGCCTGTACAAAATCGCCGTTCTCGTAGGCAGCCTTCGCCGCGAATCCTTCAACCGAAAACTGGCCCATGCCATGGCGCTGCTGGCGCCGTCGGACTTTACGTTCGAGCAGGTCCAGATCGACGACCTGCCGCTGTACAACCAGGATGACGACGGCCAGCAAGCGCCGTCCGTCCTGCGCATGAAGGCGGAAATCCGGAAGGCACAGGGGCTGCTGTTTATCACCCCCGAATACAACCGGTCCATCCCCGGCGTGCTGAAAAATGCCATTGACCATGCCTCGCGACCCTATGGCCACAGCGCATGGGCCGGCAAGCCCGCCGGTGTGCTCGGTGTCTCCGTCGGCGCCATAGGCACCGCGCTGGCGCAGCAGCACTTGCGCAACATCCTGGCCTATCTGGACGTCCCAACGCTGGGGCAGCCCGAGGCTTTTGTCCAGGCCAAGGATGACCTGTTTACGTCTGACGGAGCCATCGGCGAAGCCAGCAGGAAATTTCTGCAAGACTGGATGGACCACTATGTGGCGTGGATCAAAAAGCACACAGCCTGACCGCTGGCTCAGGGTGGCCCATGCCGGCACCGTGCCCATGCTGGCACTGGTGGCGGTGCTGGGTGCGTGCTCCGACATGGCATTGCTGCCGATTTCCGCAGGGACCGGGCCACACCCGACTTTGCCGGAACCCCGACCGGCGTTGATCCCTACCGTGAACATCGCACCGGCCAAAGGCTGGCCAGCGGGGATGGCTCCGCAGGCGGCATCTGGCACGCACGTGGTTGCGTTTGCCCGCAACCTGGACCATCCGCGCTGGCTGTATGTGCTGCCCAATGGCGATGTGCTGGTGGCAGAGACCAATGCGCCGCCCAAGCCCGACGATGCCACGGGCATCAAGGGCTGGCTGATGGGTCTGGTGATGAAACGCGCAGGTGCCGCTGTACCCAGCGCCAACCGCATCACGCTGTTGCGCGACACCAATGGCAATGGCATCGCGGATTTTCGGTCGGTGCTGCTGGCGGGCTTGAACTCACCGTTTGGCATGGCCCTGGTGGGCAATCGTCTGTATGTCGCCAACTCGGATGCAGTGTGGAGTTTCCCCTACGCCAGTGGCGACACGCAGATCGTGGCCAGCGGCACCCGGGTCGTTGCGCTGCCCGCAGGCCCCATCAACCACCACTGGACCAAGAACCTCATCGCCAGCGCCGACGGAAGCAAACTCTATGTCACCGTGGGTTCCAACAGCAATGTGGCCGAACGGGGCATGGCGGCAGAGGCCGAGCGCGCCGCGATCTGGGAGGTGGATGCCCGCAGCGGGGGGCACCGGGTCTTTGCATCCGGACTGCGCAACCCGGTGGGCCTGGGCTGGGAGCCGCACAGCGGCGCCCTGTGGACGGTGGTCAACGAACGCGACGAACTCGGCAGCGACCTGGTTCCGGACTACCTGACGTCGGTGCGGGACGGCGGATTTTACGGCTGGCCGTATAGCTACTACGGGCAGCATGTCGACAAACGGGTGACGCCACAGCGGCCCGAGCTGGTGGCGCAGGCCCTGGCGCCCGACTACGCGCTGGGGCCGCACACGGCGTCGTTGGGCCTGGCCTCGTCGGTGGGGACCACACTGCCGTCGGTGTTTGCCAACGGCATGTTTGTCGGGCAACACGGCTCGTGGAACCGCAGACCGCACAGCGGCTACAAGGTGGTCTTTGTGCCCTTTGAAGGCGCCCGGCCATCCGGCGCGGCTCCGGTCGACGTGCTGACCGGCTTTCTGAGTCCGGACGGCGACGCCTGGGGTCGCCCGGTGGGCGTCGCGCTCGACCGGCAGGGGGCCCTGCTGGTGGCTGACGACGTGGGCAATGTGGTGTGGCGGGTCAGCCCCGGGCGTTAAGACCGGGAATGCCCGGCTTTAGTTGTTCAGCAGCAGCTGCAGGATGATGCCGGTGGCAATCGCGACCAGCACGTAGTCGCCGCCGGACTGCACCCAGTGGTAGCCACGCGGTGGTGCGCTGAGGTGGTGACCACGCCAGTCTTCCACAATGTACTGGCGGGTGCGGTACTGGGGTGGCATGCGCTCGCCGCGGTAGTAGGAGTGGTCGGGTCCGGCACCGCGTTCGCCGCGGTCAAACCGGTTTTGCTGGTTGCGCCCATAGGCGTTGCCACGGTTGCCCGGGCGGTCTGACGGGCGTGCGTCCTGTCCGCGGCGGTCCCGGTCGTCGCCACGCTGGCCCTGGCCTTGACCCTGGTCGTTGCGGCCACGGTTCATGTAGGGTGAGTCGCCCTGGGCGAAGGCTAGGGGACCGCTGAACATGGACGCGGCCAGGATGGCGCATAGGACGGATTTGCTGTGCATTTGAAACTCCTTGGGATTGAGACACTTCCAGTCTCCTGGACGCTGCGGTATGTCAGCGCTACCCACACAATCCGCTTGAAGGTACGCCAGGCCCGGCCCGGCGTCGGTGCGCTGACGCACCGAATGCACGGGCTGTGGCCGGCACGCTCAGCGCTTCAGGCCCCACTGCCGGTCCAGCCACTCCCAGGCAAACACCTGCTGGTCTTGCTCAAACACATGGCCGCCCGGCCAGAACCGGGTCTGGAACCGGTCGCCGGCCTTCCACGCACCCCAGACCCGGCCCATGCTGGTGTAGGCGGCGCGCACGGCGTCGGGCGGAAACAGCGCGTCCTGCTCTCCGGCCAACAGCAGCATGGGCTTGGGTGCGGCCAGGCTGGCCACGTCCGGGTAGTCGAGGAAGCGTTGCAGGCCCGGGTGAACCATGGTCCAGGCCGAGCCGCCCCGCAGCTGGTTGTTGCCGGGCACCATCAGGCCTTCGGTGGTGGCCATCCAGTTCGCGGCGACTGTTGCGGTGATGGCATTGCTCAGCGCGGCAGCCTGCCAGGCGCGCTGGGCCCCCATCGAGAAGCCGATGGCCGCGACCTGCCGCGGGTTCACTTCGGGCAGGCTCGCCAGAAAGGCGGCGGCGCGGGTATCTTCCAGCGCCATCAGGCCGGCCAGCGAGCTGCCCAACTGGAAGAAGTTGGCGGTCAGCGCCTGCTGCATGTCGTAGGTCAGGGCGCCGCGGTCGCCCCAGCCCAGTGCGTCGGTGGCGAACACCACATAGCCGCGCTTGGCCAGTTCGTCGCCGGGATGGCGCCCCGAGAAATAGCGTTGGGCCCAGGCCATGGACGCCTGCTGGCGCGCCGGGTCGCCCCAAGGTGCGATCATCTTCTCCTTGCCAATGTCGAAGCGGGCGCCGTGGTCGTGGTACAGGACCGCTGCCGGGAACGGGCCCTGGCCCTTGGGCACCAGCAGCAGCCCCACCACGCGGCTGTCGGCCGTCAGGTTAAAGGCCACCTTGCGGGCAACATAGGTGCCGCGGTCCACTTCGTCGACCAACTGCGGGTCGAACGGGGTGTGGTCGGGCGTCTGCAGGGTCAGCTCCCAGAGCTTGGCGACACCGGCCCTGCGCCAGGCGGCCAGGTCCTTGACTTGGGGACTCCAGGCCATGGGAAAGCGCAGGCGCGCCTTGAGCTGCGGGGCCATCACCGGCAGGTTGTCTGGGTCCAGGCCGGTCGTCTGGTAGTCCAGACTGGAGGCCGTGGCGGATCCCATCGCCGCGATCACCGCGATCCCCAGCCCCGCAGTCCAGAACAAGCCCATACCAATCCTCTTGATGCAAAATAGCCCACCAGCCCTCGTCAATATTAATTCTATAGCTACTAAAGTGATAGCGACTACAGACGTACTCATCATCGGTGCCGGCATGGCCGGTGCATCGGCCGCCTACTTTTTGGCGCCCCACCTGCGTGTGGTGCTACTGGAGCGCGAAGCGCAACCGGGCTACCACGCCACCGGCCGCTCGGCAGCCATGTATTCCGAGACCTATGGCAATGCCACGGTGCGGGCGATCACCACCGCGTCGAAACCGTTTTACTTCGATCCGCCCCCGGGCTTTTCGGACTATCCATTGGTGACGCCGCGCGGCTCACTCATTGTGGGCGCGGCGTCGGACCATGACCACCTGCGCGCCGTCTGGCAGGACATGCGCGCGCTGGTGCCCAACGTGCAGTGGTGGACACAGGCTGAGATCCTGCAGCGCCTGCCCGTGCTGCGGCCCGAGGCGGCCCACTGCGGCGTGTTCGAGCCCGATGCCATGGACATGGATGTGCACGCCATCCACCAGGGCTTTCTGCGCGGGGCCAAGGCGGCGGGCGCGCAGCTGGTGTGCGGGGCCGGCGTGCAGCACGTCGCGCGCGCGGCGGGCGGTGGTTGGCGGGTGGACACGGCCGCCGGCAGTTTTCTTGCGCCCATCGTCGTCAATGCGGCCGGTGCCTGGTGTGATGAACTGGCGCAGCTCGCCGGCGTAGTGCCCGTCGGCCTGGTACCCAAGCGCCGCACCGCCTTCACCACGGAAGCCCCGGCGGGCTGCGACATCAGCGCCTGGCCCTTGGTCATTGATGCAGCGGAGAGCTTCTACTTCAAGCCCGATGCCGGCGTGCTGCTGATGTCCCCCGCCAACGAAGACGCGGTGAGCCCGCAGGATGTGCAGCCCGAAGAGCTGGATGTGGCCATTGCCGTGGACCGGATAGAGACCGCGACCACGCTGCAGATCCGCCAGGTGCGGCGCAAGTGGGCGGGGCTGCGTTCTTTTGTGGCCGACAAGTCGCCGGTGGTGGGTTTTGCGCCCGATGCGCCGGGCTTCTTCTGGCTGGCCGGGCAGGGTGGTTATGGCATCCAGACGGCCCCGGCCATGGGCCAGCTGACCGCGGCGCTGGTGCGGGGCTTGCCGGTGCCCGATGCGATGGCCGCGCTGGGGGTGCAGGCGGAAGACCTGTCACCGCATCGGCTGCTTCGGTGATTCAGGCCGCCCAAGCTCCTGGCCCTCGCCCGCTATGCGTAACTGGCTACTAAATTTATAGCAAAAAGATTTTCCCCGGATTCATGATGTTCAGCGGGTCCAGCGCCCGTTTGATGGCGCGCATCATGTCGACGGCGCCCTGGCCCGTCTCGGCCACCAGAAAGCCCTGCTTGTGCAGGCCCACGCCGTGCTCGCCGGTGCAGGTGCCGCCCAGCTTCAACGCGCGCTCCACCAGCTGGTGGTTCAGGCGCTCGGCCGTCTCGCGCTCGGCGGGGATGTTGGGATCGATCAGGTAGCCCATGTGGAAGTTGCCATCGCCCACATGGCCGACCAGGAAGTAGGGGATGCCTGCCTCTTGCGCTTCGGTCACCGAGTCCAGCAGCGCATCCGCCAGGTGCGAGATCGGCACACAGGTGTCGGTGGTGATGGCCTTGCAGCCGGGGCGGGACTGCACACCGGCAAAGTAGGCGTTGTGCCGCGCCGTCCACAGCTTGGTGCGCTCCTCGGGCGTGGCGGCCCAGGCAAAGGCGCTGCCGTGGTTGTCGGCTGCAATCGCCTGCACGGTTTCCACCTGCTCCTGCACGCCGGAGGGTGAGCCGTGAAATTCCATCAACAGCATGGCGCTCTCGGGCAGACTCAGTTTGGAGTGCTGGTTGACCACCTTCACGGTCGTGGAATCCAGCAGCTCGCAGCGGGCAATGGGTACGCCCAGCTGGATGATCTGGATCGTGGTGTTGACCGCATCGGCCAGCGAGGCAAAACAGCAGGTCGCGGCCATCACCGCCTCGGGCAGCGGGTAGAGCTTGACCGTCACTTCGGTGATCACGCCCAGCGTGCCTTCGCTGCCCACCATCAGCCGCGTGAGGTCGTAACCAGCGGATGACTTCTTGGCGTGCGTCCCGGTGCGGATGACTTCGCCCTGCGCCGTGACCACTTCCAGTGCCAGCACGTTCTCGCGCATGGTGCCGTAGCGCACGGCATTCGTGCCGCTGGCGCGGGTGGCGGCCATGCCGCCTAGCGTGGCGTCGGCGCCGGGGTCGATGGGGAAGAACAGGCCGGTCGATTTGACCTCGTCATTGAGCTGCTTGCGCGTCACGCCGGGCTGCACGGTGACGGTGAGGTCGTCGGCATTGATGCTCAGCACCTGGTTCATCTGGCTCACATCCAGGCTGATACCGCCTTGCACGGCCAGCAAATGGCCTTCCAGCGAGGTGCCCACACCAAAGGGTATGACCGGCACCTGGTACTGCGCCGCCAGCTTCACGACCTGGGCCACTTCGGCCGTGCTCTGCGCAAATACGACCGCGCCGGGCGGTGGCACGTCAAACGAAGACTCGTCCCGCCCATGCTGCTCGCGCACCACCAGGGCGGTGGAGCAGCGGGCGCCGAACTGTGCTTGCAGGGCCTCAACCAGCGCGGCGGGCACGGGGCGTTGGTTGACTTCGGGCAACAGATGCAAGGTGGGTGTGGGAGCGTTCATGGAGTTCTCCTGGGGGGAAGCGACCTGTTGGGTACAGGTGCATGGAGGATCAGTTTACGATGGGAGACTTTTTTTGTCCTTGCATGGAGCTGACTATGGGCAACCGCCTCACACAAATCGCCACCCGCACCGGGGACAACGGCACGACCGGACTGGGCGACAACACCCGGGTCTCCAAAGACAGCCTGCGTGTGCACGCCATGGGTGACGTGGACGAGCTGAATTCCCACATCGGCCTGCTGCTGTGCGAAGACATGCCGCAAACCGTGCGCAGCCTGCTGGTGGAGATCCAGCACCAGTTGTTCAACCTGGGCGGCGAGCTGTCCATCCCCGGTTTTGAGCTGCTCAAGCCCGAAGCCGTGCTGGCGCTGGACGACGCGCTGGCCGAGCACAACGAGCACCTGCCGCGCCTGCAGGAATTCATCCTGCCGGCCGGCACCCGCGCCGCGTCGCAGGCCCATGTCTGCCGCACCGTGGCACGCCGCGCCGAACGTGCGGTGGTCGCGCTGGGCGCGCAGGACGCATTGAAAGACACACCGCGCCAGTACCTGAACCGGCTGTCGGACCTGATGTTTGTGCTGTCCCGCGTGCTGAACCGTTTCCGCACCGATGGCACGGTGGGCGACGACGTGTACTGGAAGAGCGAGAAGATGGCGAAGGCGGCGCAGGAGTAGGGCGGAAGACGCAGCTGGTTTACGGTGGGTACGCTGGCAACTGCTCACCGTCAATTCGACAATTGCTAACCAGCTTGCTGGTATTGGCCAGTGCGTTCAACTAAGGGCCTGGTAAACATCGGCAGGAATCGACCCGCTGCTGGCGTAGCGACCAATCAAATGGTCGCCTGACAGCTGACATTCACGTGCTCACGAATCAATAGCTAGCGACCGCTTCAGGGATGGTTGGTCTGCACAGTGATCTTCGCGTGATGGCCATATGCCGATTTTGGGTGGTGGAAATCTATTGCGGTCATTTGGTTTTGATTGCAGTTGAAAACTGAGCCTGAACAGAATTAAATTGACGCTAACACACCAGCCCGTTACGCACAGCGTAGAGAACTAGCTCCGCAGTGCTGGAAACACCCAGTTTTTCCATTAAATTCATCCGGTGCGTGTTGACAGTCTTGGCGCTGATCATCATTTCCTCACCGATCTCGGTCTGCGGCATACCTTTGATCAGCATGAGCATGATTTGATGCTCGCGCACAGACAAACGTTGATGGGCTGGCCGGTTATCCTGGCCGCTCAGCTGATCGTTGATTTGCTTGGCTGCATTTGCGCTTAGATACTGCCCTCCATTCGCTACCTGCCGGATTGCAGCTACTAATTCACTGGGTTCGGCATCCTTGGAAATGTAGCCTTTGGCTCCGCCCTGAATGGCAATCAGAGCGTACTGCTCCTCCGGGTACATAGATAACATCAGGACGGGTGGAAACTTACTCAAATTGCGTATGGAAGCCAGAACCTCCAAGCCGCTTCGCCCCTCCATATTGATATCCATCAGCGCCAGATCAAAGGACTGGGATCCGATAAGCTTGACCGCTTCTGGACCATTGCTCGCTTCGGCGGCGACACACATGTCCACTTCATCCAACAGAAGTCGGCGAACGCCGGAACGGAATATGGTGTGGTCGTCAACGACGAGGATTTGAATCATTTTTAAAGCAAAGGTACCGTCAAAGTCAGGCGGGCCCCACGGCAAGGGGATGAATCAATCTTCAATAGGGCGGCGATATCGCGTGACCGCTCAATCATGCTCAACAAACCCAGTGACGTGCCAACCAGGGCCGCACTGTCAAAGCCAACTCCATCGTCGTACAGATCCAGTACGAACTGATTGCCTTCCGTCTTCAATTGCACTTGGACCAGAGTCGCATCGGCATGACGCGCCACATTCGTCATGGCTTCATGGAACACCCTGTAGATCGCCGTTGCACGGCGGGGGGAAAGTCGCAGCGTCGGCGCATCGGCATTCAAGGAGTGGGCAACGCCAAATCGCTCGGAGAATTCCCGCAATTCCCGCCGAATAGCGGTAGCCAGATCCAGATGATCGAGCTCGCTTGGGCGAAGTTCCTGCGATATTTCCTTGACTGTTTCAATCGTTTTTTGGGTCAGGTCAATGAGACCCCTGGTCAATTCCTGCAACTCCGGTGTATGGACCCGTCGCATCACACGGGTGGCATCCATCTTGATAGAGGTCAGCATCCCGCCCAATAGGTCGTGGATATCGCGCGCAAAAACCAACCGTTGCTCCTCCAGCTTGGCATTGGTATAGGCCGTCAGCGCCTGGAGTTGCTCGCGCGAGTGTTTCAGTTCTTCCTCGTTGCGCAGGCGCTCGGTCACATCCACCCCGACACCCATCACGGCTGGACGGCCCCGATAAATGATGCGGGTACCGTGCACCTCAATGCGCAATTCATGCCCAAGTCGATGCAGGCCGTGCGTTATGAAATGAATGCTAGGCGGATCCGCGTTGAGCCGGAGGTAATACTTGTGCAGGACCTCATCCAAAAAATCGGCAGGAACGAGTTTGGTCAGATGCCAGCCTTGCATTTCTTCCGGTGTATAGCCCAACATCTCGGCCCAGCGCTGGTTGCTATAGACAAAACACTCATCCTGGATGACATAGATTCCCGCGACGGCTTGTTTCACGATCGCGTCGAAAGGAATTTCCGGAGAGGGCGGGTGCGGATCAGTGTTTGGCATGGATTGTTTCTGCAATGCATTGGATGATATCGACACACTTTCAGCAAAGCTTCAGGAAAGACCGGCATTTGACCGCGCTGCGGGTTTACCCGGGTACGAAGCCAGAGATGTCTGATGGTGTAAAGACCGCCCCAAACCTACCATCGCGTTCCACAGGGATTCAGTGTCTCTGTACACATCGTTCTGAATACTCAGGAGACAACAAAGTGAATCGATACAAATACCAAACCCTCGCAACAAGTGCGTTGTCCGTCATGCTGGTTGCATGCGGCGGCGCCACCAGTGTGGTTGCTCCGCCTCCGGTGACGGAGCGCCAGACGGCCTATGGCACGATCAACGGGGTCGACAATTCGGCGACAACGGGTACCTACGCATGGCTGGGCGTCCCATTTGCCAAGCCACCGGTCGGTGCCTTGCGCTGGAAATCCCCTGTTGTACCGAACGCATGGTCCAGCACGCTGGCGACCAAAAATTTTGGCAACGCCTGCTTGCAAAACGGCCGCATCTATGGCCCCGGCGCCAACAACAAATACGATGCAACGATCGGCACCACGCTGAACACCCCTGTGGGTAGCGAAGACTGTCTGACCCTGAATATCTGGCGTCCGGCGAGCACGGACACCAATCTGCCGGTGTTGTTCTTTATCTACGGCGGCAGCAACATATCCGGTTACACCGCCGATCCCGTGTATGACGGTGCCGCATTGGCCAAGAGCACCAACGCGGTTGTTGTGACCGCCAACTACCGTGTGGGTCCTTTGGGCTTCTTCAATCTGCCGCAACTCAAGGCCGGTGCCAGCGCAAACGACGCTTCGGGCAACTTCGCGCTGCTGGACAACATCCAGGCGCTGAAGTTTGTGAATCAGAACATCGGCAACTTTGGCGGCAATGCAGGCAATGTGACCGTGATGGGCCAGTCGGCTGGCGCAATCAATACCTGGGCGCTGTTAACTTCCCCTCTGACTGTTGGACTATTCCACAAAGCAATCCCGCTCAGCGGCGGCATTTCACTGGCCAGCAACTTGCCTGCCGGCAGTTTGCCGACACTCAATCCCGCCAGCACCTACCTGACGCAAGCCAATTCGCTGCTGAACAACCTGCTGATTGCCGACGGCAAGGCTACGGATACCGCGTCGGCACAAGCCTTTGTGGCAACCCAGTCGGATGCGCAGATTGCAGACTACATGCGATCCAAGGACGGCGGCACCATTCTCACAACACTCCTGGCCAAGGGTTTGACGGGCTCTGGTCCCATACCGGATGGAACCGTGATTCCGACAGACCCGATTGGTGCAATTTCTGCAGGCAACTACCGCAAGGTACCCGTTCTGGCCGGCAATACCGCTGACGAAGGCAAGCTGTTTGCACCGTTCCTTGCGCTGCTGGGCGGACCTGCCGGGATGATTGTGACGGATGCCGCCCGTTTCAACACGATGTTCACGTTCAATCCGGATGCCGCTCCCACGCTCACCACGGCTGACATTCTGAATCCCGCGTATTTGCCTGTGACGACGCCCAGCACCGGCTACAACGCCAAGACCGCATTGCTGGCATCGCTATTCACCACGGCAAGCCGCACCAACGTGCTCAATGCGCTGAAGACCCAACAACCCAATGTCTGGTTCTACCGCTTTGACTGGGCTAATGAGCCGGCTCCATGGAATGACGTCTATGGCGCAGCCCATGCATTTGACTTGCCATTCATCTTCGGCAACTTCGGCCCATCGCTGTTCTCCAATGCGGTCAACAGCACGGCCAACAAGCCAGGTCGCGTGGCACTGTCCAACGCCATGATGGGAACGATCGGGGCGTTCATGCGCAACGGGGACCCCAATAACTCGGCTCTGGGTGTGACCTGGCCAGCCTGGCCTTCGACATTGTCGTTCAATGCCTCCATGACCCAGGCACAGATCAGCGTTCAGTAGTCGAACCATGGAATGTGGCGCCCACCGCGGCGCCACATCAACCGGGCTTGGTGCGCGTTCGCCTGCAGCCGCCCACGCCCGAAGCAATTTTGGAGAGAGTCATGAATAAACTCACGCGCCTTGGCGTCGTGCTGGTCGGTCTCATCCTGTGCGCTTTTGCTTTGGTGGCAAAGGCATCCGAGACCGGCGTCTCAGACCAGGAAATTGTGCTCGGACAATCGATTGGAATCACTGGCCCATTGGCGCAAATGGCACCCGACATCGTCAATGGTGGCAAGGTGTACTTTGACGCCATCAATGCCAGCGGTGGTATCAACGGTCGCAAGATCAGGACAGTGGTTCTCGACGATGGCTACGATCCTGCCCAGACCCTCAAGACTGTTCGACAGCTGATAGACGGCGACAAAGTCTTTGCACTCTTCAGCCTGACGGGGACCGCCAACGTGGCCGGTGTACTGCCCATGCTGGCAAGCGAGGCCCAACCGGTTCCCCTGGTTGGGCCCATTACTGGCGCTGATGGCGTACGCAACCCCAAGATGGGGAATGTGTTCCATGTGCGTGCGAGCTACGAAAACGAATTGGAGAAGCTGGTACAGCACTTGTCCACGGTGGGGATCAAACGCATAGGAGTGCTGTGGATCAACAACGGCATGGGCAAGGACGGGATGACCGGAATTGAAAAAGCCATGAAAAAGCGCGGCATCCAGTCCTACACCAGTGCATCCATTCAGCCCGACGGTTCCGATGCGGAGAAGGCCATTGCAACCCTGCGTGAAAAAGAGCCCGAGGCGATCATCATGATCACCACGGGCACGGCGACCGTCAGCTTCATCAAGGGGTTCAACAAAGTCCAAAAAGGAATGCGTTTTTACGCCTTGTCGGTCATGGGAACCAGTTCGGCTTTGCATGCGCTGGGCCCCGACGGAGTCGGTGTGGTCGTGACGTCCGTTGTTCCATTCCCGTGGAGCAGCAGCAACCCGTTGGCCAAGGAATACCAGGCTGCCATGCGCAGGGCTGGATACGACAACCTTTCGTTTCTTGGATTTGAGGCCTACATCAATGCCAAGGTCGCCACAGAAGCCATCAGGCGCGCAGGCAAGGACCTGACACGGGCCAAGCTCATCAGCTCCATGGAAAGCATGAAGGGTCTGGATTTGGGCGGCTTTCACGTGAACTACGGCAAGGAACAGCACCAAGGATCACATTTTGTGGAGCTCACCATCGTCCGCAGTGGCGAGCGGTTCACCAAGTAACACTTTTTTTATGCAAAGGAAAATCTATGAAATTCGCAACAAAAATGACCGTAGCCAGCATTGCTCTGGCCTGCGCCAGCATCGCCATTGCCCAAAAAGGCGAGACGGTCAAGATGGTCCGTATCGACCCACTGACCGGCCTGCTGGGACCCGTTGGTATCAATCAACAGAAGACCTATCAGTTTTTTGCCGAGAAGTTCAACGCCAGCAACCCGGCCGGCGTCAAATTTGACATCTCTTTCATTGACAACAAGCTCTCCCCCACCGAAAGCCTGAACTCACTGAAGACCGCCATTGACCAAGGCGCGCGCTACATCATCCAGGGTGACGGCTCCTCCGTGGCCCTGGCAATTTCGGATGCGGTCACCAAGCACAACGAGCGCAACCCTGGCAAGGAGGTCTTGTATATCAACGACTCCGCAGTGGACCCCGACCTGACCAACAGCAAGTGCAGCTACTGGCACTTTCGCTTTGATGCAGACACCTCCATGAAGATGGAAGCACTTTCCAGCTTCATGGTCGATCAAAAGGACGTCAAGAAAGTCTATTTGCTGAACCAGAATTACTCCCACGGCATGCAGGTTGCCAAATACGCAAAAGAGACATTGGCCCGCAAGCGGCCAGATATCCAAGTGGTGGGTGAAGACTTGCATCCGCTGGGTCAAGTGCGTGACTTTGCGCCTTACATTGCCAAGATCAAAGCCTCCGGCGCCGACACGGTGATCACCGGCAACTGGGGCTCTGACCTGTCGCTGCTGGTCAAGGCCGCCAACGAAAATGGATTCACCGGCAAGTTTTTCACCTACTACCTGCAGTTCTCCGGCACTCCCACGGCTCTGGGCGCCGGCGCTGCCGGACGCGTGTACCAGATTGGTACGGGCCACCACAATATGGGCGGCCAGATGGCCAAGTGGATGGAAGAGTTCCGCACAAAATACCACGATGACCTGACCAGCGTTAACTTTGCCCACGTGTTTGAAACCCTGAGCGCCGCCATGGTCGCCGCCAAGTCCACCGATCCGGTCAAGGTGGCCGCAGCGATGGAAGGCATCAAGGTCAAGACCTTCAACGGCGAGACGGAGATGCGCAAGACTGACCACCAGTTACAACAACCCCTGTACATGGGCAAGTGGCAAAAGGTGGACGCCAAAAATACCTACAACTCCGAAAACACCGGCATGACACTGGCTGCCGTCAAGGAATACCCCAACTACGTCTCTAGCACGCCCACCAGTTGCCAGATGAAACGCCCATAAGGCACGTCTGCTGCTGGGGAATGGGGGGTGACCCTCACTATTCCCCAGGAGATCTATCAGACGGGACCGCACCTGTCGCATTCTTCTTGGGCCTGAGCGACACGCTTCAAGAGATTCGTTAATTTTCGTTTTGGAAGGTCATCCGACCATGGAATTCTTCATCATTTCGATGCTGAATGGGCTTAGCTATGGGCTATTGCTTTTCATGCTCAGCTCCGGACTCACGCTGATCTTCAGCATGATGGGCGTGCTGAATTTTGCACATGCCTCCTTTTACATGGTCGGTGCCTACGTGGGCTACAGCGTGTCCAAATATGTCGGTTTCTGGCCTGCGTTGGTTATTGCACCACTGATAGTCGGCGCCCTGGGTGCTGTTTTCGAACGTGTCTGCCTGCGCCGGGTGCACAAGTTCGGCCATGTCGCCGAGCTATTGATTACCTTTGGTCTCTCCTACGTCATCCTGGAACTGGTGCAACTGATCTGGGGTCGGATCGCGGTCGAGTTCCATCCGCCAGAAATCCTCCAGGGCCCCGCGTTTACTCTGGTGAATCACACCATCAACGGCTTGAGTGTTCTGTGGGGCGTGGCGCTGCCAGAGCTGTGCAGTTCCACCAATGACGCGGTACGCATCGTCTGCTCGCCGTTCCCGGCCGCGCGCGGCTTCATGATGCTGGTCGCCCTGGTCATGCTGGTCAGCGTGTGGTTGCTGCTCACCCGCACCCGTATCGGTCTGGTCATCCAGTCTGCACTCACCCATCCCGATGCCGTGGAGGCACTGGGGCACAACGTACCCAGGATCTTCATGCTGGTCTTTGGAGCCGGCGCGGCTCTCGCCGGCCTGGCCGGTGTCATTGGTGGCAGCACCTTTCTGACCGAGCCCGCCATGGCGGCAACCGTTGGATCGGTGATCTTCGTGGTCGTGGTTGTCGGTGGCATGGGCTCGTTGACGGGTGCCTTCCTGGCATCCGTGCTGATTGGCGTTCTACAGACCTTCGCGGTGGCATTTGATGTCTCCATCGCCTCGGCCGCGCATCAATTGGGTCTGCAGCTGGGAGCGAGTTCCTTGTTGAATCTGACCCTCTCGCAAGTGGCGCCCATCCTGCCCTACCTGTTTCTGGTCCTCATTCTGATTTTCCGCCCAAAGGGTCTGCTCGGTACCCGGGAGGGATAAACACATGTCTGCAACTACAAAGCATTCCACATTTCACGTTGGTCGCCTGATGACCTGGGGCCTGTTCGCGCTCGTTCTGCTGCTGGCGCCCTTAGCGTTTAACAGCGGGCTTGGCATGACGGTCCTGTCCCAAATGGGAATCGCCATCATTGCCTGCCTGTCTTACAACATGTTGCTGGGCCAGGGCGGCATGCTGAGCTTTGGCCACGCGGTTTACACCGGCCTTGGCGCCTTCGTGGCCATCCATGCACTGAACGCGGTCGGCGGCGGCTCGCTATCGGTCCCGGTCTCCCTGGTCCCAGTGATTGGTGGGCTGGCGGGAATGGGCTTTGCCATCCTGTTTGGCTATGTGACCACGCGCAAGTCTGGCACCACGTTTGCCATGATTACCCTGGGTCTCGGTGAGCTGGTGTTCTCCATGGCCCTGATGGTTCCCGAGTTCTTCGGAGGCGAAGGCGGCGTGTCAAGCAACCGTGTGATCGGAACGGGGTTCATGGGAATCACCTTTGGTCCGGCCATTCAGATCTATTACCTGATTGCCATTTATACCTTTGTAGCGGTGATGGCGATGTTTGCCTTCACCCAAACACCGCTGGGTCGCATGCTCAACGCCGTGCGGGACAACCCGGAGCGGGTCGAATTTGTGGGCTACAACACCCAGTTGGTCCGCTACATCTCTTTCATCATTGCCGGCTTCTTTGCCGGTATTGCGGGAGGCCTTGCGGCACTGAACTTCGAGATGGTCACCGGCGAAGTCGTCGGATCGGCCCGCTCCGGCGCCTATCTCCTGTTCACATTCCTGGGCGGCTCAACCTATTTCTTCGGTCCCATCATCGGGGCCATCCTGATGGTGCTTGCTTTTGTCCTGTTTAGCGAATTCACCAAGGCCTGGCTGCTGTACCTTGGCCTGATATTCCTGTTCATGGTGATGTATGCACCTGGCGGGATCGCCAGTCTAGTCATGATGAATGTGCGTGTGGGGCAGTTTGGAAAATTGAAACATCTCCTGGCCAGCTACCTGTCGCTCGCCGTCACTTTCTTACTCGCTGTGGCCGGCGCAGCCGCATTGGTGGAGATGACCTACCACCTGCAATTGAACGCATCAGAAGGCGGTGAATTGAACTTTCTGGGCGTCACATTGAACGTATTGGGTCCCGAAAGCTGGATCGGTGCAGCCGGGTTTTTACTCGTCGGCGCTTGTCTGTTCGAGTTTGCGCGTCGCCATTTCACCCTTCAGTGGAAGACGGTGCAAGAAGCGATTGAGAAGCAACTTCACCCAGAGGACGCAGCATGAGCACCCATTCCCCATACGCGCTGGAAATCAGGGACTTGCGCAAGAGCTTTGGCAAGACCGAGATCATCCGAGGCATCAACCTGGCGGTACAACACGGTGAACGCGTGGCTGTGATTGGCCCAAACGGCGCGGGCAAATCCACTCTGTTCAACCTGATCAGTGGCCGCTTTGGAGCCAGCAGTGGTGATGTTCGGCTCAACGGCACCCAGATCATGGGAAAGAAACCGTACGAGATCAACCGGCTGGGCTTGTCGCGCAGCTTCCAGATCACCAACATCTTCCCCAAATTGAGCGTCTTCGAGAACCTGCGCTGTGGCGTTCTTTGGAGCCTGGGCTACAAGTATGCGTTCTGGAAGTTCCTCTCCGGACTCCACGACGCGAATGCACGGGCCGAAGACCTGATGGCGATGATCAATCTGGAGAGTAAGCGCGACGTTTTGGCCATGAACCTCACTTACGCCGAGCAACGCGCCCTGGAAATTGGGGTCACGATCGCCGGTGGAGCCAACGTGATCCTGCTGGACGAGCCCACCGCCGGCATGAGCAGCAGTGAGACATTGCGCTTCATCTCCTTGATTCGAGACGTCACCGAGAACAAAACCTTGCTCACGGTGGAACATGACATGGGTGTGGTGTTCGGGCTCGCAGACAGGATCGCCGTGTTGGTCTATGGGGAAGTTATCGCCTTTGACACGCCGGCCGCCATTCGTGCCAATCAGAAGGTCCAGGAGGCCTACCTGGGCTCGCCAGTTGCCGACGCCCAGGCACAAGGACACTAACCATGTTGCAAGTATCCAATCTACAAGCCTTTTACGGCAAGAGCCACGTTCTGCATGGCGTGAACATGGCGATCAAGAAGGGGGAAATTGTTTCCCTTCTGGGACGCAACGGTTCCGGCCGCTCAACCACTGCCAAGTCCATCATGGGCCTGGTCGACTGCAAGGGCTCCATCGTCTGGCAGGGCAAGGAGTCCCTGGGCAAAAAGACCTACGAGATTGCGCACCTGGGCATTGGCTACGTGCCGGAGAGCCGGGACATCTTCCCCAAACTCACCGTGCACCAGAACTTGTTGCTGGGGCAGAAGCGTGGCCTGAAAAGCCCGCGCTGGTCCTTCGATGACATGTACCGGATGTTTCCCCGGCTCAAGGAGCGCGAGCACACCGAGGCAGGTGTTCTGTCCGGTGGCGAGCAGCAAATGCTGACCCTGTGCCGCACCCTGATGGGTGACCCCGACCTCATCATCATCGATGAGCCAACCGAAGGTCTGGCCCCCAAGATCGTTGAACTGGTCGCCGAATACCTGAAAGCATTGCGCAAGCGCGGCATTTCGGTGCTCCTCATCGAGCAGAAACTCACCATTGCGATGCAGATCTCGGACCGTTGTCTGGTCATGGGCCACGGCCACATCGTCTTCGATGGCACACCCGATCAATTGAAAGCCAACCAGGCCGTCCGCAAGGAGTGGCTGGAGGTCTAGCCTTTTGGAGAAATCAAATGACATACAAAGCGCCCATCAAAGAGATGCTTTTCACGATGGATGCCATCGCCGGATTGCAAAGAATTCAGGCTTTCCCTGCGTTTGGTGACTATGACCTGGCTACCGCCCAGGCCGTGCTCGAGGAGTCCGCCAAACTCTGTGAGAACGTCATCGCCCCTTTGAACCAGACAGGCGACAAGGCCCCCAGCAGCTGGAAGGATGGTCAAGTCGCTACAACATTGGGCTTCAAAGAGGCCTACCGGCAATTTATTGCCGGCGGATGGCAGGCAGTTATCCATCCGCCCGAGTGGGGTGGGCAGGGGTTCCCCAAACTCATTGCCACGGCTTGTACAGAGATGCTGCACGCGGCCAACCTGTCGTTTGCGCTGTGCCCCATGCTGACCGATGGTGCGATTGAGGCATTGCTGACCGCCGGAAGCCAAGAACTCAAGGTGATGTTTGCCCAGAAGCTCATCAGTGGGGAATGGACGGGGACCATGAACCTGACCGAGCCGCAGGCCGGTTCCGATCTGGCCGCCATTCGCTCCCGGGCTGAGAAGCAAAGTAACGGGATGTTCAAGGTCTTTGGTACCAAGATTTTCATCACCTATGGTGAGCACGATATGGCGGAGAACATCCTCCACCTGGTCCTGGCACGCGTTCCGGGTGCGCCTGAGGGTGTCAAGGGTATCTCCCTGTTTGCCGTTCCCAAGTTCATGGTGCAGCCGGATGGAACATTGGGCGTTCGCAACGATGTCCACTGTGTGAGCATTGAACACAAGCTGGGGATTAAGGCTTCCCCAACCGCGGTGCTCCAATTCGGCGACCACGGCGGTGCGCTCGGGTACCTGGTCGGAGAGGAGAACCGCGGCCTCGAAACCATGTTCATCATGATGAACGCCGCACGTTTTGCAGTGGGTATGCAAGGCGTGGCCGTCGCAGACCGGGCTTACCAGCAAGCGGCTGCCTTTGCTAAGGAACGCGTGCAAAGCCGTGACCTGGCCGGATCAGACGCCCCGGTAGCCATCATTCACCACCCCGATGTCAAACGCATGCTTTTGACCATGCGCGCGTTGACGCAGGGCGCACGGAGTCTGGCCTATGTCGCGGCCGCGAACTGCGACGTCGCGCACCATTGCGACGACGCCGCAACGCGCGCACGCGAACAGGCTGTGTATGAGTACCTTGTGCCCATCGTCAAAGGCTTCTCCACCGAAATGTCCATCCAGGTTGCCAGCTTGGGGGTGCAGGTGCACGGGGGCATGGGTTTTATTGAGGAAACCGGCGCAGCCCAGCACTACCGTGATGCACGCATCCTGACCATCTATGAAGGGACTACAGCCATCCAGGCCAATGATCTCGTGGGGCGGAAAACCGTGCGTGACCGGGGCGCGGTGGCCAAGCAGATCTGCGCCCAAATCCTGCTTGTCGAGCAGGACCTGCTGGCCCATGGTGGCGAAGACTGCACCGCCATGCACGACGCGCTCAATGGAGCGCGCCAGGCACTGGAGTCCACCATTGAACACATTGTCGCGAATGCCAAAGCGGATACCAAGGCGGTGTATGCCGGTGCCGTCCCGTATTTGATGCTGGCTGGCTACACGCTGGCCGCATGGCAAATGGCACGCGCACTAATAGTGTCCATTGAGAACATGGATTCGGATTTCAATTTCTATGACGCCAAGCGCCTCACCTGCCGGTTCTTTGCCGAGTCCCTCCTGCCACAGGTCAGTGCATTGGCCAGCACCGTATTGCACGGCGGCGAAACGGTCAGCCGCATGGGCGTGGACAGCTTCTAGCACCCTGCCAAACAACACCTGAGATAGTTCATACAGAGGGGTTTCTAAATGACAAGCAAACACTGGATCAAGACCTACGGCGACCGCATTCCTGCGGATATCAACCCAAAGGCCTATGCGTCCGTCGTCCAAATGATGGATCAGGCCATGGTCAGGTTTGCTGATCGCGTGGCGTTTCACAGCTTCGGCAACGCAATCACATACGCGGAAACCGACCGCCTCTCCCGTGCGTTTGCCGCCTATCTGCAGCATGATCTGGGAGTCAAAAAAGGCGACCGCATTGCGGTCATGATGCCCAACCTGCTGGCATTCCCCATTGCCATGCTGGGCATCATTCGGGCTGGAGCCGTCCAGGTGAACGTCAACCCACTCTACACCCCGCGAGAGCTGGAGCACCAGCTCAATGATGCCGGCGTGGAAGTCATTGTGATTTTCAACGGTTCAACCCCCACGCTGGCCTCCGTGATTGAAAAAACAAAGATCTGCAAGATCATTGCAGTTGCAGTGGGCGACGGTGGCGAGCATGCCCTTGACAGTCCCCCGGTGGACCCAGCCCTTCCCAACGTGGTTCGCCTCGCCGACGCACTCATTCTGGGTGGTTCGGTGGATTTCGCACCGGTGTCTCTGGACAGTGACGACTTGCTGTTCCTGCAATACACAGGCGGAACCACCGGCTTATCCAAAGGTGCTGCACTTTCACACGGCAACCTGGTGGCCAATACCGAGCAATTCAAGGCCTTCATGCCCAACGCGTTGCGTCCCGGCATGGAAGTCGTGGTTACCGCATTACCGCTGTACCACATCTTTGCCTTGATGGTGAATTTCATCACCTATTTTTCCGTCGGAGCGACGAACTGGCTGGTAGCGAACCCAAGGGATGCAGACCAAATGATCGAGATCCTCAAGAAGTCCCGTTTGACGATCTTTGTGGGGGTCAACACTTTGTACGCCGGGTTGGTCTCGCACCCACGCATCCGGGAAGTGGACTTTTCGAATCTGCGCCTGTCCGCTGGCGGCGGTGCGGCGGTCATCCCTGCCACGTCTGCCAAGTGGAAGGAAATTACCGGCAATTTCATCCGTGAAGGCTACGGTCTTTCGGAAACCAGCCCGGTCCTGTCATTCAATCCGGAAATGGTCAATGACTTTTCCGGCACAACGGGATTGCCAATGCCGTCCACCGACATCAAGCTGATCGACGTTCAAGGGCAAGATGTTCCGCTGGGGCAGTCTGGCGAGATCTGCGCCAAGGGACCGCAGGTGATGCGTGGCTATTGGAACCAGCCAGAAGCCAATGCATTGGCGTTCACTGCGGATGGCTACTTCAAGACCGGTGACGTGGGTGTGTTTGATGAAAAGGGATACCTGAAGATCGTGGACCGGATGAAAGACATGATCATTGTTTCGGGATTCAATGTCTACCCGAATGAGATTGAGGCCATTGTTGCGGCGTGCCCAGGTGTTCTGGAGTGTGCGTGTATAGGCGTTTCGGATGAGAAGACGGGGGAAGCGGTCTCCCTGTTCGTGGTCAAGGACAAGGGCACCGTGCTCACCCGTGATGACATCGTTGCCCATTGCCGCAAGGATTTGACGGGCTACAAGATCCCGAAATTCGTGACCTTTGTTGATGGTTTGCCGAAATCAAGTGTGGGAAAAATCCTTCGCCGTGGCCTCAGGGATGCCGCCTGAATGTCAAGCCGTGAACCACAACCATTGAAGGGACGACCATGACCATCATCGTCGGATATGTGCCCCGCCCAGAAGGATGGGCGGCATTGAACAAGGGCATTGAGATTGCCAAGCGCCGCAACGAGCATCTGCTGGTTGTCAATGCAACGCCAGGCAGCGGGGATGACGAGGCGATGGCCAATGTCTCGGACGTGGAGCAAGTGGAGCGGCTGCTTGCGGAGCAGGCCATGGGTGCTGAATTCAAACAGTTCGGACGCGGTAAAAACGCCATTGAAGAGATCAACGCCTTGGTCGATGCCCTGAACGCCTCGTTGCTAGTCATCGGAATTCGCAAGCGCTCCGCGGTGGGCAAGCTCCTCCTGGGCAGCGTGGCACAGGAACTTCTGCTCACCGTCAATTGCCCAGTCCTTGCCGTGAAGGCCGCTCTCCAATGAATGCGAGTGCCAGGGTGCTCGCCGCATTCACCGCAGCTACCTCTTTGGTGGGCATTGCGGGGCTTGGCGTCACCGCAGGCATTCAGCTCAACGGTGCGGCGTCGGTGGCCATATGGATTGCCACCGCCGTTGCAATGACCGTTGTCGGGTGCTGCAACTGGTTGCTGATGGGCCGTGTCTTTGCCCCTCTGGGCGATCTGGTCCTGTTTGGTGAAAAGATCTTGCAAGGCGATCTGACAACCGTCCCCAAAACCCCTGCATTTGCAGAAGTTGGAGAGGTGCAGCGGATCATCAGCTCTCTAAAAGATACCCTGTTGACCATCGTCTACGATGTGCGCGGGGGAGCGATTTCGATCGACACGACGGTGCTTTCCGTTCATACCAACAACCAGACCCTGTCACAGCGCAATGAATCGCAGTCCCAGTCCATCAAGGCGACGTCGGCGAACCTCGCGGATCTCTCTGCGACATTGGCGCAGAACTCTGAAAACGCTGTAAATGCCAGCCAGCAAATCCGCGCTGCAAATACGCAAGTGGCTGGCTGCAACCAGCTGGTGCGTCAGGTGGCCTCCACCATGGAATCCATCAGGAGCAGTTCCAACAAAATTGCCGACATTGTTGCGGTCATCGACGGCATCGCCTTTCAGACCAATATTCTGGCCTTGAACGCGGCAGTGGAAGCCGCCAGGGCTGGGGAGCAAGGACGCGGATTCGCCGTAGTGGCCAGCGAAGTCCGCTCGCTTGCTGGCCGATCAGCGTCGGAGGCCAAAAACATCCGGAAATTGGTGACGGAAGCCGTACAAAATGTCGAGTCTGGCAGTGCGCTGGTGTCCAAGGCTGATCAGGCAATGCTGGAAGTCGTGTCTTCCATCAAAGGTATCAATGAATACATGTCGGCGATTGCAGCGGCGAGTAGCGAGCAGACGACCAACATGGCACAGATAGCCGGTGCAGTCGAAGAGTTTGCAGCTATGACCCACGACAACTCCGATCTGGCTACCAAGGCGCTGGCGGCATCGGTCGCGCTCAAGGAAAGCGCCAAGTCGCTAGCCGAAGGCGTGTCCGGATACTTCTTGGGATCTGAAGCGGGAACCGCGGATGAAGCGCAATCACTGGTTCAGAAAGCGGTCGCCCTGGCCAAGGAAGAAGGCCTGCAGGCGCTGATCGACGAAGTTAACCAGCTGAACAAGGGCAAGTTTGTCTATAAAGACCTCTATCTGAGTCTCTACGGTCTCGACTCGAAGGTGAAGGCGCATGGTGCGAACCGGCATTTCGTGGGCGTCGACGCTTCGCAGGTCAAGGACACCAGCGGGAAAGCATTCATTACGGAAATTCTTGAAGAGGGGCGGCGCAATGGATCTGGCTGGGTGAACTACCTTTTTGCCCACCCAACCACGCAAGAAATCAGGCCCAAAGCGTCCTATCTGGAGTTGGTCGGCGATGTAGTCATTAGCTGTGGCTGCTACATCTAGCGGAAGCAGACCGCAGAAATCTGACGACAGCGGCCATCGGCCTTGCCATGAGAATCGATCCCTACACAGCCTTTGCAATCTTCGCCGTCCTGATGATGGTCAATGGCTATCTGTATCTGCGCCTCTTATCTGAGCGAGACCACGGACACGATGAAAATAGCCGTCTGTCCGACACCCAATTCGGCCAGGACGACGCGCAGTTGCAAGCCATCTTTGACGCATCACCCTTCCCAATACTGGTGGTGGATGTGGCCAATGAATACCGCGCGGTCGTGGCCAATCAAGCCTGGTACACCGATTTCATGATCGATGGAATAGGCACCCTCGGCAAGACACCAACGCAGATCGACATCTGGGTGGAGCCGGATGACCGAATGGAGCTGTTCAATCAACTCACCAGCGTTGCCAAGCAAGGCACCGTGGAAGCAAGGCTTCGCCGAGGCGACGGAAAGGTCATGTGGTGGCGGGTCGCCGCCAATCGGGTCAATGTGAGCGGCCGCAACCTGATGATCTATTCCGGTCAAAACATTGACGAACAGCGTGAGTTTGAGCAATCCCTGAAGGAGAGCAACGAGCTTTTCAACAAGATCTTTGACATGATTCCCGAGGGACTGGTCGTTACGGATGCCAAAGGGATTTACCACAAGGTCAATCAGACATGGCTTGACAAGACGGGGTACACCCGCGATCAAATCCTTGGTCACACTTCGACGGAAATCGGCCTATGGCCCTACCCGGAAGAACGCTTGGCATTGCGCGACAAGTTTTTAGGGACCGGCGAAATCAATGGCGAACGCATCCGCGTTCGGATGGCTGACGGAAGAATATTGCTTGGAGATATTTTTGGTAAGGCCGCAATCCATAGGGGTGAATGGGTTCAGCTGTGGTTAACCAAGGATGTCACGGACCAGGAAATGATCGCTGATCGGTTACGCCAAAAGCAGGTACAGCTTGAACTCATCTTCAACTTGCTGCCGGAGCCTTTGTTGGTCACGGATGCGAATCAGGGCCGAATTCTGGATGTCAACCCGGCCTGGGAAAGACTTTTTGGTCTGTCCCGACAAACTGCGCTGGGCAGAACTACTTTGGAAGTCGGTTTGTACAGCCCGGAAGACGTACACACACGGCGTGAGCTGCACGAAATGTTGGAGCTGGACGGCTCCGTCGATCTGCGAGAAATGCGGTTTCGGCGCACGGATGGAACGCCATTGATGTTGGAGGTGTCAGCCAGAAAGGTCCAGCATGAAGGCACGAGTAGTTACTTTTTCACGCTAAGAGATGTAACCGAAGCCAGAAGAATGCTGCGGGCTTTGAAAGACAGCGAAAGATCGCTCGCGGAAACCTTCAGGTTGATGCCAGAAGCCTTGCTGATCACCGATGCAGCAGATGGCCGCATAGTGGATATGAATCCGGCTTTTGAAGCGACGTTTGGACGCAGTAGAGAGGACATGCTTGGCAAGACAACCGGAGAAATTCCGCTCTACAAGGACGGCGAAGGCATGCGATCAATTGTGCGGGAGCGTATGCGGCAGTTCGGACGCATCGACGCAATGGAGGTCACTTTCCGCAGGGCCGATGGAGCTGAATTTGCTTCGATCATATCTGGCAATACGCAACGCACCCATGGAAGAATCACGTACATTTTTGTCGTTCGAGATGTTTCTGAAAACCGGCGCATGATCAGGGAGCTGCAGGAAAGTAGGAGCTTCCTGGGTCAAATGTTCGATGTCGTGCCAGAAGCTATCGCAGTGAACGACACGGATACCGGTCAAATGATTGACCTCAATCGTTTTTGGGTGGAAAAGCTCGGTACTCCAAAAGAAGTCGCTCTTGGCCAGACTATCGCGGACCTTGGCGTATGGCCCGATAGGGATTCTTTTGGTGACCTGCGTAGGAAATACTTGAGGCAAGGCCAATTGGATGCACATCCAACGAACATGCGTCGCACCGATGGCACTGTCATCCATACAGAGATTTCGGCTCGAAAATTCCTGTCTGGTTCCAAAAATTTAACCATCTGGGTGGCACGTGACATCACGGAACAGCGACTGGCCGAAACAGCATTGAACGACATCAACGCTACGCTGGAACAAAGAGTAGCGCATCGCACGCAGGAACTGTCCGACGCACTTGAGTTTGTGCACCGCGCACAAGCTGAATTGGTCAGATCGGAGAGGCTGTCATCCCTTGGCTCATTGGTGGCTGGCGTGGCCCACGAGCTCAATACACCATTGGGTAATGCCATGATGGCAGCGTCCACCCTCAATGACGACAGTGAAAAGATGCAGGCGGACATTGAAAATGGGCTGACCAGAAGCCGCCTCTCCGGCTATATTGATTCCGTGAGCACGGGCGTTCAAATATTGATGCGTTCGGTCAAGCGCGCCGCCGATCTTGTGAGCAGCTTCAAGCAAATTTCTGTGGACCAGGCCAGTCACCAGCGACGGGAATTTGAATTGGACGAGACTATGCGCGAGGTATTGCTGATCCTGTCGCCGATGCTTGGCGCTATTGATGTGACGCTGGATGTACCAAAAGGCCTAAAAATGAACAGTTACCCAGGGGCCATAACGCAAGTAATGATGAATCTGGTCAATAACGCGGCGATCCACGGATTCATCCGAAAAACCTCAGACAGAGCGATCCATATTCACGTCAGGCAAGATGATGAAGCGATGGTGGCCATCGCCGTGACCGATAACGGCGACGGAATGCCGTCGGAGAACCTGGCGAAGGTATTTGATCCGTTCTTCACTACGCGATTGGGGCAGGGCGGCTCTGGGTTGGGATTGCACATTTGCTTCAATCTCGTGGTTGGACTGCTGGGAGGAAAGATCGATGTCGCTTCGGAACTACAAAGCGGAACCACTTTCACGTTGCGGTTGCCACTGGTCACACCGATTTCAAAATGACGATACGCCCGTCGCTATTGCAGGTTACATCTTCCGATGTTCAACTCATTTCGTTGTTAAAAGTGACGATAGAAATTGAATAGTACTGCACAGCCGACAAGTATTGTTTGCGGATTCCAATGTCAGCTTTCTGATTTCTGGTGAGAAATCGAACGACCGCTTCGCTCAATCGCGGGCACCCGCTATGGGCACCTTTAAGTCGCTGGCCCCTGTCAGGTTCCGAGCAAGCTCATGTGGGAAATTTCGACGTCCAGATAGCAGCCATTCCTGAGTGTCTGCAGCTGGCCCCGTCCAGACTTGGATAGGCGATATGCCCCATCTCCGAGTCAGCGCGCGCGCCGGTAGTGCATGGCGACCGCGCCGCTGCGCAGCGGTTTCGCTGAGACCAACGCGAGCCGTCGCGTGCTGGGCAACCCGCTCTGGTACAGGGTCGGGCCGTGGCCGGCGATCCTGGGGTGGACGAGTAACTTGTACTCGTCGATCAGATCGAGCCGGTCCAACTCGGTCGCGAGCGTGCCACTACCGAGGAGCACGCCGTTCGGGGTCGCGTCCTTCAGCTTCTGCACGCCGGTACGCAGGTCGCCGGCGATGTGGTGGCTGTTGGTCCACGGGAGGTCTTTTCGCGTCGACGACACCACGTACTTCGGCTTGGCCTCCAGCTTGACCGCCCATTCGCGCATCGCCGGCGGTGCCTCCACGTCGCCGCGCGCGACTGCAGGCCAGTAGCTCTCCATCATCTCGTAGGTGGCGCGGCCCCACAGCATTGCCCCGCCCTCGTCCATGAGGCGGGTGAAAAAGGCGTGTGTCTCGTCGTCGGCGATGCCTTCCTGGTGGTCGACGCAGCCGTCCAGCGTGACGTTGATACTGAAGGTCAAGAGTCCCAGGCTGTCCTCCGTGCGAGATACGCGACGAGCCGCTCGCCGCCTGGCTGTCAGCCAGAACGACCGCTGCGTGGCCCCAGAAAAAAACACAGGATCAAGCCCAACAGCGGCAGCAGCACCACAACAAGTATCCAAATGAGTTTCTTTTCGTTGCTGGCAGAGCTCTGGGCAATGTTGAGGATGGCCCAAATGTCGCCTGCAAGCACCAGCAGGCCCAGCAGTCCGTTGTATCCGAAGTTCATCTTGGTCTTCCCTTCTATTCACGAATCTGCCCTTATACCTGTTGTGTTCGCACGGAGCAACCTGGACCACCATCCAAGCATCGGTATTCATCAGGCAGGGCAAAGGGCGGCTGGGGGTGTCACCCGCGTACGTGCACAAGGCCGCCATACCATGCAACACTGGCCGGCGCCCCCACAATGGTGGCAACAGAACAGTCCTGAGAAAGTGACGAACAGCATGGCCGAGACAAGCCCCATCCCCAAAACCGCCCCCAGCATCCCCCAGATTCGCCTGTACCAGAACTGGCTGCGCCAGCACCGCGGTCTGAGCTTTGAGACCTACCGCGACCTCTGGCAGTGGTCCATCACCGACCTGGATGCCTACTGGCAAAGCGTCTGGGATTACTTTGGGCTGCAGTCACCCACGCCGCACACCGCGGTGCTGGCCAAAAATGCCATGCCCGGTGCAGTCTGGTTTCCCGGTGCACAGACCAACTACGCGCAGCAGGTGTTCCGCCATGTGGCGCCGGCCGATGCGGCCGGATTTCCCGCGGTCATCAGCCGCAACGAGAAAGGCGAGCACCGCGAGCTGAGCTGGCCCGAGCTGCGCCGCCAGGTCGCATCGTTGGCGTTGCACCTGCAGGAACACGGCGTGATGCCGGGAGACCGCGTGGCCGCCTACCTGCCCAACACGCCCGAGGCCATGGTGGCCTTTCTAGCCACGGTCAGCATCGGTGCGGTGTGGAGCATCTGCGCGCCCGACATGGGCACCAACGCAGTGCTGGACCGCTTCCAGCAGATCACACCCAAGGTGCTGATCGCCTGCGACGGCGTGCGCTACGGCGGGCGCGATTTCGACCGCATGGGCGTGGTGCAGGAGCTGCAGAATGCGCTACCCACGGTGCGTCACGTCATCCTGCACGTCAACCTGGGTGTGGCCGACGATCCGCTTCATGCTACTAATTCGATAGCTTCTTACGTCCGTTTCACGAGGGCTACCGCCAGAAATGACGAAAACACTTCGGCGTTCGAACCCTTGTGGCTGCCATTCGACCACCCGCTGTGGATCGTCTATTCCAGCGGCACCACCGGCCTGCCCAAGGCCATCGTCCACGGCCACGGCGGCATGATCCTGGTGGCACTGGCCATGAAGGTGCTGCACAACGACGTGGGCTGCAGCTACGAGGCCAACAACTGGGGCGAGCGTTTCCACTGGTACAGCTCCACAGGCTGGGTGATGTGGAACGCCCAGGTGGCCGGCCTGCTCAGCGGAACCACCTGCGTGATCTTCGACGGCAACCCCGGTGCTGGTCAGCCGCAGGGCCCGAACGCCACGGCGCCAGCCCAGCCGGACTGGACCACGCTGTGGCGCTTTGCCAGCGAGACCGGCGTCACCTACTTCGGTGCCGGCGCAGCCTTCTATGCCAACTGCATGAAGGCCGGGGTGGACCTTGCTGCTTGCGGCGACCTGTCCGCCATCCGCGCGCTGGGTACCACCGGATCGCCGCTGTCACCCGAGGCGCAGAAATGGGGCACGGAGCAGTTCCGCCGCATCGCGAAGAACGCGGCACAACAAGACATCTGGTGGTGCAACATCAGTGGGGGCACCGACTTTTGCGGTGCCTTCATCGGTGGCAACCGCGAGCTGCCGCAGGAACCCGGCGTCATGCAGTGCCGCTTACTGGGCTGCGCGGTGGAGGCCTGGAACGAGGCCGGTGAACCGGTGCTGGGCGAGGTGGGTGAACTGGTCTGCAGCCAGCCGATTCCATCCATGCCGCTCTACTTTTGGGGCGACTCCGGCAATGCGCGCTACCTGGCCAGTTATTTTGAGATGTACCCCGCAGGCCACGGCCGTAAGCCCGGTGGCGGCGACACCAGACCAGAAGCAGGCGGTGTCTGGCGCCACGGTGACTGGCTGCGTGTGGGCACCAAGGAGGCGGGCGGTGAGGGTTGCGTGATCTTTGGCCGCAGCGATGCCACCATCAACCGCCACGGCCTGCGCATGGGAACCAGCGAGCTGTACAGCGCCATCGAGGTGCTGCCCGAGGTCATGGACAGCCTGGTCGTGGACCTGGAATACCTGGGGCGCGAGAGCTATATGCCGCTATTCGTCGTGCTGCGCCCGGGGCTGGCGCTGGATGATGCCTTGCAACGCAAGATCGTCGACGCCATCAAGACCGCTTTAAGCCCGCGCTTTGTGCCCAATGCCATCTTCCAGGTGGCCGAGGTGCCGCGCACGTTGTCGGGGAAGAAGCAGGAGCTTCCGATCAAGAAGCTGCTGTTGGGCCAGCCGCTGGAAAAGGTCGTCAACAAGGACGCGATGGCCAATCCAGGGTGCCTGGATTGGTACGTGGAGTTTGCGCGGCAGCGCGGCTAGTCTTTCGGCGCCAGGATGGCCATCGTGATGCGCGACACGCAGGTCAGCTCGCCGGCCTCGTTGTGCAACTCGATCGCCCACACGTGCGTCGTGCGGCCCATGTGCACCGGACGTGCGGTGCCGGTCACCCAGCCGCTGGTGGTGCCCCGCACATGGTTGGCATTGATATCCAGGCCCACAGCCCGGTAACCATCAGGGCAGGCACAGGCAGCGCCGCACGAGCCCAGCGTTTCGGCCAGCACCACGCTGACTCCGCCATGCAACAGGCCATAGGGCTGGCGGGTGCGGGTGTCCACGGGCACGCGGGCGGTGATGAAATCGTCGCCCACCTCCAGAAATTCGATGCCCAGATGGGCCGTTGCGGTGTCGGCACTCATGGCCGTGAGCAGTTCGACGGTGACTGGTTTTTTCCAGATGGACATAGGGGGCGGGGTTCTTGATAAGAGGTTGAAAAGGGGTTAAGCCGTGGCCGTCGCGCGGGCGACCAGCCCGCGTTTGCGCAGCATAGGCGTCACCTGGGGGTCGCGTCCGCGAAAGGCGCGGTAGGCGTCGGCCGGATTCTGTCGGTTGCCGGCGCTGTAGATCGTGCCCAGCAGGCGCTCAGCCGTGGCCGCATCGAAGGTGTCACCGGTTTCGGTGAATGCTGCAAATCCATCGGCCTCCAGCACCTCGGCCCACATATAGACGTAATAGCCGGCGCAATACCCCGCACCGGCAAACAGGTGCTGGAAATGGGACAGGCCGTGGCGCAGGCCAATATCGGGGGGAATGCCCAACTTGGTGCGTTGCTCGGCCTCAAATTGGGCGATGTCGACCGGTGTGCCGTTGGGCAGGGCGTGCAATGCCATGTCGATCAGGGCCGGCCCGGTGTATTGGATGGTGGCCCAGGCCTGGTCAAACTGGCGTGCGCGCAGGAGTTTTTCCAGCAGGGCAGCGGGCATGGGTTCGCCGGTCTCAACATGGCGCGCGTGGCGTTGCAGCACTTGCGGCTCCAGCGCCCAGTTCTCGAACAGTTGCGAGGGCAGCTCGACAAAATCGCGCAGCACCTGGGTGCCGGCCAGGCGCTCGTAGCGCACCTGGGACAGCAGGCCATGCAGACCGTGGCCAAACTCGTGGAACAGCGTGCGCACGTCGTCAAAGCTCAGCAGGGTCGGGCTGGCCTTGGCAAAGTTATTGTTGTTGATGACGATGGGTAGGGTGCCGCCAGAGTGGCCGGACTGGCTGCGAAACACGCTCATCCAGGCACCGCTGCGCTTGGAGCTGCGGGCGTAGTTGTCGCCAATGAAGAGGCCCACCAGCGCATCGTCCTTGCCGCGGACCTCCCACAGCCTGGCATCCGGATGGTGCAGTGGTATGCCCAGCTGTTCGATGAAACGCAGGCCAAACAGGCGCTGGGCACAGTCGAACATCGCGGCCACCATGGCGTCCAGCGAAAAATAGGGTTTGAGCTCCGCATCGTCCAGATCAAAACGCTGGGCGCGCACTTTTTGCGCCAGGTAACGCCAGTCCCAGGCGGTAATCGGCGTAGGCTCGCCCAAGGAGCGGGCCATGTCGGTCAGCGCCTGGCGGTCGAGGTCGGCGTGGGCCTTGGCGGGTTCCCACGCCTGGTGCAACAAATCCAGTACGGCATCGGTGGTGCCGGCCATGCGGTCGACCAGCTCGTAGTCGGCGTAACTGGCGAAACCGTGCAGGGCGGCCTGCTCCTGGCGCAGGGCCATGATGCGCGCCGCAACGGGACGGTTGTCGTGGGCGCCCTCGTTGGCACCACGGGATACGCGTGCATGCCACAGGGTCTCCCGCAGGTCGCGCCGTGCGGAAAAGGTCAGGAAGGGCTCGGCCAGTGACGGGGACAGCGTGATGGCATGGCTGCCGTCGCCCAGTCCGCGTTGCTGCGCCGCGGAGCGTGCGGCCGCGCGCACAAAGTCGGGCAGGCCCGCCAGGTCGGCCTCGCCTCGAAGCTCCAGCGTGTATGCCGTCTCTTCTGCCAGCAGGTTTTGCGAGAAGCGGGTGAACAGTGTGGCCAGTTCGGCCATGATGGCGCCATAGCGCAGTCGCTGCTGGCCTTGCAACCGGGCGCCGGCCCGCACAAAGTCCATATGCAGACGCTCCAGCAGGCGCATTTGTTCCGCATCCAGGCCCAGGGCATGGCGTTGGGCATGCAGGGCGTCCATGCGGCCAAAAAGTCCGGCGTGCATGAAGATGGCATTCTTGTGTGCGGCCAGCCGCGGCGCCATTTCCAGCTGCACGATTTGCAAATCGGCGGACGTCTCACTGGCGGTCAGATTGTGAAACAGCAAGGTAATTCGGTCGAGCAGACGACCGCTGCTATCCAAAACTGCTATCGTGTTTGCGAAGTCGGGTGCATCCGGGTGGGTTGCGATGGCATCGATCTCAGCCAGATGCTGCGCCAGTGCACAGTCAAACGCTGGCACGAAATGTGCTGGAAGTACATGACCGAAGGGGGGCAAACCGTAGGGCTGAACCCAGGGTTGCAGCAAAGGATTCAATTCGCCGTTGGCGGTGGAAGGAGATTGCATGTGAGTGGCCCAGTGGGTGTAATCTGGTGGAAACCCTGATAGCGAAAACGCTAGGTGATGTTCGTTAGGCCACAGACAAAGCACCATCTAGGCAAATTACAATAGCCGACTTTAAGTTTAGCAGTTTACGGACGCTGCGCCCCGGATTCCGACCCGGCATCCAAACGGCAGTTAGTAGTTTTTCTATAAGGAAATGATTGTGCATACAAAGTTCAAAGTATTGGTCCGCGCCTGGGCCCTGACCCTGAGTTTGGCCGTTGTGTCGGTCGCTGGTGTTTCAACCCCCGCATTTGCCCAGACCGCCGCGCCCGCCGCTGCAGCGCCTGCTGCCGTTGCTGCTGACCCCGCTGCCGCTGCGCCCAAAAAGGCTGAAGGTACAACGGACAATCCCTACGGCATTGCCGCTTTGTGGCACAACGCGCACTCGGTTGACATGGGTGTTCTGATCATTTTGGGCATCATGAGTATGGGCAGCTGGTACATCCTGGCCATCAAGATGCTCGAGCAGGCGAAGGCCGGCAAATATGCCCGCGAAGCGGCTGAGAAATTCTGGGGCGCAGGCACCGTGGCGCAAGGCGCCGCCGCCCTGCACAAGGACAGCCCTTACCAGTTCATCGCCGCAGCCGGCGTGGACGCCACCAAAAAACACGGTGGTCTGATGGGCCACATCCCCTTGAACGACTGGATCAGCATGAGCATCCAGCGCTCGGTGGACCGCGTGAACCGCGAAATGCAAGGCGGCCTGTCCTTCCTGGCAACCGTGGGTTCCATTTCTCCCTTCGTTGGTCTGTTCGGTACCGTGTGGGGCATCTATGGCGCCCTGACGCAAATCGGCATGTCCGGCCAAGCCTCCATCGACAAGGTGGCCGGCCCCGTGGGTTCTGCGCTGATCATGACCGCCCTGGGTCTGGCCGTTGCGGTGCCCGCTGTGCTGGCCTACAACTTCCTGATCGCCCGCAACAAGGGCGTGATGGACGACATCCGCGGCTTCGGCAGCGACTTGCACTCTGTCTTGTTGGGTTCGGCTTCCAAGAGCTAAGCACGTGCGGTAAACGCGCAGAAAGTTAGCTCTATGTCCATGAACGTAGGCAGTATTGACGGCGAAGATGATGCCGTCATATCAGCCATTAACACGACACCCCTGGTGGACGTGATGCTGGTGATGTTGATCATTTTCCTGATCACCATTCCCGTCGTCACAACCTCGATTCCCGTGACCCTGCCCAAAGAACGGGTAGAGGTTCGGGAAACCAAACCAGAAAACATCATTATTTCGGTTGACACCGCAGGCGGCGTTTTCTGGTACGACCAGAAAGTGGCCAATGTGGAAGCATTGGTCGACAAGCTGAAGAAGGTCTCGACCGTCAAACCGCAGCCTGAAGTACAGATTCGCGGCGACTTGGCTTCCCGATACGAAGGTGTTGGCAAGATTCTTTATGCATGCCAGCGTGCGGGCATCGTCAAAGTGGCGTTCATCACCGAACCGCCAGCATTGGGCGGTTGAACCCACGTCAGGAGGAATAGCAATATGTCTATGAATGTAGGAAACGCCGAAGGCGATCCTGAAGTGCTGATGGACATCAACACCACGCCATTGATTGACGTGATGCTGGTGCTCTTGGTGATGTTGATCATCACCATTCCCATCCAGTTGCACGCGGTCAGCCTGGATATGCCGGTGGGCACACCGCCCACCAACAATATCAAGCCTGAAAAAATCCAGATCGATATCGACGAGAACAGCGTAGTCTATTGGCAAGGTTTGCCGGTGTCCGCCGCAGAACTCGATACCAATATGGAAACCGTGGCCCTACAGGCCGCACAGCCCGAGGTGCACATCCGGCCCAACAAGTCATCGTCCTATGCAGTGTTCGCCAATGTCCTGTCCGCTTCCAAGCGCAAGGGGCTGACGAAGATGGCGGTGATCGGAAGCGAGCAATTCGTCCAATGAACATGCAAACGAATACGCTTGGCTTACACCCGGTCTACCGGCCAAGAGACCCGTCGAAGCGCTACAAGGGCATTGCCATTGTTGTCGGGCTGCACGTCTTTCTGCTGTGGGCGCTGATCTCTGGCACGGCCCATGATGCGCTGAAGGTCATCAAGAAGCCGCTGGAAGCTGTGGTGATCCAGGAAGTGATCATTCCACCGCCTCCACCACCGCCGCCCAAGGAAATCAAGCCACCGGAAGCACCCAAGGTGGAGGCTCCGCCGCCACCCTTTGTGCCGCCGCCTGACGTGGCGCCACCGGTGACGTCGACTGCGCCGACGATTGTGTCGGTCGCTGCACCACCGCCCACACCGGCGGTGATCGCACCACCTCCGCCACCCGCGGCACCACCCAAGCCCGCCCCCAACCGAGGCGACCTGCGTGTGGCCTGTCCATCCCAGGTGCCACCTGAAATGCCCCGCAAGGCATTGCAGGATGGGTCCGAAGGTGTGGTCAAGGCGCAGGCTTTGGTCAAGGACGGTGCTGTGCGTGAAGTGACGATCCTGTCGGGTCCCCGCATTTTCCACGCAGCTGTGAAGGCCGCGATGATGCAATACAAGTGCACGGCAGATGCCACAGAGGTTCTGGCCACGCAGGAATTTGTGTTCAAGATCGAATAGCCTGAAGGCCGCTCATGCATGAGTGGCCAATGGTCTGAAAAGGAAAGCCACCCTCGGGTGGTTTTTTTGTGCGTGCGCCGGACCGGTTGCTACAGGAAGCGCAGCACGTCGTCCGGTGTAATGTCTACCAGGCAGCGGGTGTGTCCCAGTGGACACTCACGCTGGAAGCAGGGTGCGCAATCCAGTGCCGGCACGTACGTGGGATCGTTCTTGAGCCACACCACATGGGCCTTGGGGTTCAAGGGTGGCGTGTGCAGTGGGCTGGACGAACCAAAGAGTGCGACCTGGGGAACACCGAATGCAGCGGCCACATGCATCAGGCCCGAGTCATTGCTGACCATGGCCCTGGCGGCGGAAATGACGGCCAGGGCATGGTCCAGCGAGGTGCGCCCGGACCAGTCCAGGCAATGGCCGGGACGTGCTGCATTCACCGCGTGGGCAATCTCCGCGCACACGGCTGACTCTTTGGAAGAGCCCAGCAGCACCACGGGCAAGCCCAACTGCCCGGCCAGCACCGCGAAATGCCGTGCGGGCCAGCGTTTGGCTGAACCGTATTCGGCACCGGGTGCAAAGATGTAATAGCCCTGCCGCTGCAGTCGCATGCCGGCCAACGCCGCGTCCACCCTGATCGGGTCGAGCGTCAGGCTGGGGCGGTCGTCGGCTACACCCCCCTCAGCGCTTAACGCGGAATAAAACGCCACCATGGGTGGACGGTGGCCACCGCGTGGATTGGGCAACCGGCGGGTCAACAATCCATAGCGGGACTCGCCGTGGTAACCGACACGCTCCCGGATGCCCGCCCACCAGGGCAGCAAAGCGCTCTTGAAGGAATTGGGGCAGACATAGGCAACGCTGAAATGCCCTTGCATCTGGCGCGCCAGACTGCGCCGCAGACCCCATTGCAGTCCACCGTGCGCAAATGGGAGTTCCACCACCGCCGACACCTGGGGCATGGCCCGGTACACCGGCGCTACCCACGGCAACGCAGCCACGGTGAGGGACTCACCCCGGGCATGCAAGCGGCGCAGGAGCGGCTCGGTCATCACCGCATCCCCTATCCACTGAGGGGCAATGACCAGTGCCGACCGGTTGGGCAACGCTAGTGACCCGCGAAGTGCTCGCCGGCTTTCAGGCGGTACACCGTGCTGCAATACGGGCACTTGGCTTCGCCCGACTTGCCGACATCCAGATAGACCTTGGGATGCGTGTCCCAGGTTTTCATATGCGCCAGGGGGCTGGGGCAAAACACGCCGCCCTGGTGGTTCAGGTCCTTGGCGAGCAGTTCAACGGTTGAATTCTTCATAATTTCCTCAATCAGTTGGGGACAGAGCTTGCCGCTATGCGGCTGCGGACTGTCCCGCAAAGTTATTCACTTACTTTCGTGAGCCAGTGGGCATATTTGGGGTTGCGGCCATTGACGATGTCAAAAAACGCGCTCTGGATTTTCTCGGTGATGGGGCCACGGCTGCCCACATAGTCGTCCTTGCCCAACTCAATGCGATCGAGTTCACGGATGGGCGTGACCTCGGCCGCGGTACCGGTGAAGAAGGCTTCGTCACAGATATAGACCTCGTCGCGGGTGATGCGCTTCTGCACCAACTCCAGGCCCAGGTCCTTGCAGATATGCATGACCGTGTTGCGGGTGATGCCGTTCAGCGCACCGGCCGACAGGTCGGGGGTGTAGACCACGCCGTTCTTGACGACAAACAGGTTCTCTCCCGCGCCTTCGGACACGAAGCCGTTGGCGTCCAGCAGCATGGCTTCGTCGTAACCGTCGTCGGTGGCTTCCATGTTGGCCAGGATGGAGTTGGTGTAGTTGGACACCGCCTTGGCCTGCGTCATCGTGATGTTGACGTGGTGGCGGGTGTAGCTGGAAATCTTGACGCGGATGCCGCGTTTCATGCCTTCCTCGCCCAAGTAGGCACCCCAGGGCCAGGCGGCGACCATCAGGTGGATGGTATTGCCCTTGGGGCTCACGCCCAGCTTCTTGTCGCCAATCCACGTCAACGGACGCAGGTAGCAGCTTTCCAGCTTGTTCTCGCGCACGACGGCCTTCTGCGCCTCATTCACCTGTTCCTGGGTGAACGGAATCTTCATGCGCAGGATCTTGGCGCTGTTGAACAGGCGCTCGGTGTGCTCTGCCAGGCGGAAAATCGCCGTGCCGTCCACCGTGTTGTAGGCCCGTACACCCTCAAAGGCGCCGCAACCGTAGTGCAGCGTGTGGCTCAGGACATGGATCTTGGCGTCGCGCCAATCGACCATCTGGCCATCCATCCAGATTTTTCCATCGCGGTCGGACATTGAGGGGGGTAGGGGGCTCATGGCGGGTTTCCTTGGAGTCGGGATCGTAGAAACGCTGATTTTACGACCGGGGGAAACCCGTTCCCGGGCGCCACCTGGAACCCCTGCCCGTCAGGTGCGCAACAGCTCCCACTGGACCAGCTTTCCGTGGGCGAACGTGCAGTGCACCTGGGCCCCGCTGCCGTCCATCCAGCGATAGTGTTCAGGCTCGCTGTCCGCAGTTTCTTCGCGCTGACCCAGCGACCGGGTCAACGCCAGCACCTGCAGCAGCGTCATGCCGTGCGCCAGTCGCGCGTGCAGCATGACGGCGCTGGCCACGGTGCCGACCGGTCGCTGGGCAGTGCGCCGCAGCACCAGCAGCAGGCGCGTCACGTGCAGCAGCATCCACATCATCAGCCCTGTCGCGGCCATGGCCACGCCGGGCCAGGCATAGGCCCGGTAGGCCAGAAACGTCAGGGCCACTACGCCCAGCGCCGCGCCGGTGCGCGCCAAGGTTTGCCTCGAGCGGGGGCCTAGCACGGACATGGGCTAAAAGGTCTCCCAGTCATCGTCACCCTTGCTGGCGCTGGCCTTGCTGGGGGCGTCGCGGGTGGCGGTGGATGCCGCCAGCTTGGCCTGTGACGGCATCGCTGTGGGCTTGCGCGCCAGCGCCGGCCGGGCCGCGGGCGATGCGGGCTTGGTGGCGGGGGGGTGCAGTGGTGTCCGGGGTGTCTTGCGCGTGGCAATCGCCTTGGGCGGGTGGGCAACGGACTGGCTGTCGACTTTGAAGGTTGCCACCACACCGGCCAGGCGGTGGGCCTGGTCTTTCATGCTGCTGGCGGCGGCGGCGGACTGTTCGACCAGCGCCGCGTTTTGCTGTGTCATCTGGTCGAGCTGGGCGACCGCCGCATTGACCTGCGCAATGCCGTCGGCCTGCTCGGACGCCGCAGCCGTGATCTCGCCCATGATGTCGGTCACGCGTTGCACCGACCCCACGATTTCGGTCATGGTCTGGCCGGCCTGGGCTACGAGGGCCGAGCCATCCTCGACTTTTTCGACGCTGGTGTTGATCAGGGCCTTGATCTCCTTGGCCGCTTCGGCCGAGCGCCCGGCCAGGCTGCGCACCTCACTGGCCACCACGGCAAAACCACGGCCCTGTTCACCAGCGCGGGCCGCTTCGACCGCAGCGTTCAGCGCCAGGATATTGGTCTGGAAGGCGATGCCATCGATGACGCTGATGATGTCGGAAATCTTGCGCGAACTGGCGTTGATGGCGTCCATGGTGGACACCACTCGACCGACGACCTCGCCGCCCCGCTGGGCAACCTGCGCCGCTGAAGCCGACAGCTGGTTGGCCTGGCGCGCGGCGTCAGCCGACTGCTTGACGTTGGAGGTCAGCTCCTGCATGCTCGATGCGGTCTCTTCCAGGTTGGCGGCAGTCTGTTCGGTACGCTGTGACAGGTCATTGTTGCCCGCCGCGATCTCCTCGCTGACCTCCGCCATGCTGTCGGTCCCCTGGCGCACATCGGACACCAGGTGCACCAACTGGTCCTGCATGTGGGCAATGGCCTTCATCATTTCGCCAAATTCGTCGCCGCGGCTGGTCTCCACCCGCACGCTGAGGTCTCCGCTAGCAATGGTTTCGGCGACCGAGATGGCGTCGCGCAGCGGCTGGCGGATCTGGCGGATCAGCAGCACGGTGCCACCCGCCAGAATCAGCACGAGCGCCGCTACCATCAGCCGGGCAAACAGGACGGCATCGCCACGCTGCCTTTCGTAGTCGATTTTGGCGTTTTCAAATTCCTTGGTCTGCAAGGCAGTGATCTCGCGCAAAGTAGCAAGGTATTTGCCAACCGCTGGCATCAGCACGCCATTGAGCTCCTTGAGGGCGCCCTCCTGGTCACCAGCGGCCTTGGTCTGGGTCGCCTTGGTGATGGACGCCCGCACAATGCCGCCCTCCTGCACCGACCGCGCAATCAGTGCCTTGGTCTCTTCGGAGTTGTTCATCGCCAGAATGCCCTGGCGCAGTTCACTGATCTCCTGCAATCCCGCCGTGATCGGGTCTTTGAAAAAACTGGTGACCACAGGATCAGAACTCATCAAGGATGCCGTGGTGCGTGTGGTATTGGTTTCGGTCAGTCCGACCCATCGCGAAAACTCCCGCGCCTTGATCGTCCGCTCCGCCGCATCCGCATCCAGCTTGGCACTCAGGGCCGCACCCCGCAGACCCGTTACGACGAGGATGAAGACCAGCAGGCCAATGACCACACCCAAAGCCATCCATAGTTTGGCAGCCAGCGACATATTGCTTAATTTCATGTGCGTATCTCCTTCGGGAAAGCCATGTTAACCACGCCACTCCCCTTTATGCAATGCACGCAGGGCGCACAGAGGTCAGGTCAGGGAGCGCACCACTTCCATGGCCTCCTCGACCCTTTCCACCGCGTGGATGGTCAGCCCCTCAAACTCTTTGCTGTGCGATTTTTTGGGCGCATTGGCCTTGGGCACCACAGCCACGGTGAAGCCCAACTTGGCGGCTTCCTTCAGGCGCTCCTGGCCACGCGGGGCCGGGCGCACTTCACCGGCCAGACCCACTTCGCCAAAACCAAAAAAGCCCTTGGGCAGCGGCTTGCCACGCAGGCTGGAGGTGATGGACAACAGCACCGCCAGATCGGCGGCCGGCTCGCTGATGCGCACACCGCCAACCGCGTTGACAAACACGTCCTGGTCCATGCAGGCCACACCGGCATGGCGGTGCAGCACGGCCAGCAGCATGGCCAGGCGGTCCCGGTCCAACCCCACGGAGAGGCGCCGTGGCGATGGCCCGCCGCTGTCGACCAGGGCCTGGATTTCGACCAGCAGCGGCCGTGTGCCTTCGAGCGTGACCATGACGCAGCTGCCGGGCACCGGCTCGGCGTGCTGGCTCAGAAAAATGGCGCTGGGGTTGCTGACCCCTTTCAGGCCCTTTTCGGTCATCGCAAACACGCCGATCTCGTTGACGGCGCCAAAACGGTTCTTGATGGCGCGCACCAGTCGGAAACTGCTATGCGTTTCACCCTCGAAGTACAGCACCGTGTCCACCATGTGCTCCAGCACCCGGGGCCCGGCTAGGGCACCCTCCTTGGTGACGTGGCCAACCAGCACGATGGCGGTGCCGCTGGACTTGGCACAGCGGGTCAGGTGGGCGGCGCATTCACGCACCTGGGCCACAGAACCCGGGGCCGACGTGAGCTGGTCCGAATACACCGTTTGAATGGAGTCGATCACTGCCACATCGGGCTGTAGCGCGTCTATGGTGGCCAAAATCTTGTCGAGCTGGATCTCGGCCAGCACCTTGACCTGGGACGCCTCCAGCCCCAGGCGGCGCGAGCGTAGCGCCACCTGGGCGCCACTTTCCTCACCGGTCACGTACAGCGTGGACTGCCCGCCGCGCTGTAGTGAATCCAGCGCCTGCAGCAGCAGCGTGGACTTGCCAATCCCGGGGTCGCCGCCGATCAGCACCACCGCACCCTCGACAATGCCGCCGCCCAGCACGCGGTCCAGTTCGTCCTGGCCGGTGGGTGTGCGCTGCACGTCGGTGGCGTCGATGTCGGCCAGCACGGCGACCTCGGCCGTCTTGGCCAGTGACTGGAATTGCGAGGTGTAGCGGTTTTTGCCCGGCGCCGCAGATTCGGCCACCGATTCGATCAGCGTGTTCCAGGCCGCGCAGCTGGGGCATTTGCCCAGCCACTTGGGGCTGGTGCCACCACATTCGGTGCAGGTGTAGATGGTTTTTTCTTTGGCCATTGCACCATCATACTGTACAAAACTACAGTTTACGAATGCTGTCCCTGGCCTTGCGCACCTTGTCCAGGCTGACGGTCACGCGCACGGTTTCCGGTGTGATGGCGGATGCAATCGTGCAGGCCGGCGTGGTGCTTTCCCTGCACACCCATTTACCCAGAGCCACCCCATTCTTGTCCAGGATGGGGATGACCCAGGGTGTGTTGGCGCGCCCGCCACGCTGCACCGACAACGCGGTTTCACCGTTGGCCAGCATCACATAGGTTCCCGGCGGGTAGAAGCCCGCGGCCTGTGCCATGGCCGAGCCCACACCCAGTCCTATGCCCTCTGCCCCCATCACCATGGACTTGACGGCCTTCACCGGCGACAGCGACCGCCGCGTCTTGCGCCCCGCCATCTTGGCAATGAAGCTGTCGGCCATGGCCAGCACGCGGCGCGCCAGCACGGTGCTTTCCAGTCCTTGCGGGGAATCCGGTTCGTGGTGCCAGCGCACGATGTCCAGCACCTCGGGGTTGTCATAGCCGAAGCCGCGCAGGATGTCGACGCTCTTCTGGGGGTGTTCCTGGATCAGTGTGCGCTGCCAGGCCGTGGGCGCTGAATGCTGGCGTGCCAGGCTGTCCTGGTCGCGCGCCATGCCGATGTTCATTAGCAGTGCGGCGCTGACCAGCGCGTCGCGCAGGGGCTGCGGCATGGCCAGCTTGTGCGCCGTCATATCGCAGACCACGGCGCACAGCAGGGCGTGGGTCGCGCAGTAGCCCTGTGCCGTGTCGGCCAGGGCCTGGAACAGGCAAAACAGGCTGTCGTCGGTGTCGGCCTTCAGCAGATCCAGGGCTTTTTTCTGGATGCCGGCCAGGCGCTCCAGCGGGCTGATGGCCAGCCCGCCCTGGTACAGAATGCCGCGCAGCACCTCCTGCAGGTCCAGCCAGCCGCCGTTGAGCTGTTGGCCCACCACGTAGTCGGTTTCGCGGATCTCGCTGGGCATGGGCGCGCGGCTGATCTGCTGCACATCCACGCCTTGCGTGAGCATGTCGTGGACCATGCGCTCATAGCTGCGTTGCCAGGCCAGGGCGTCGGCCGGGGTGCTGGAGGCATTGTGGGCGTGCAGCTTCTCGCGGTGCTCTTCGGATACCACCGGCTGGCCCTTGCGTAGCAGCAATTGACCGGAGGCACTCCACACATCGACCGGCAGGGGCTTGCCCACGGCCAGCATCGCTACGGGAATGGGTACGTATTTCACAGCGACACCTCCACGGGAACCCGGTTGGCCAGGCCACACATCAATTCATAGCCCACTGTCTGGGCGCAGGCCGCCACCTCGTCAATGGACAGCGTTGCGCCGCTGGCGGCCGTGCCCCAGAGGGTGACCGCGCTGCCGGGCCCGGCTAGTGGCACCGGCGTCAGGTCGACGGTGATCATGTCCATGCTGACGCGCCCCACGGTGCGCGTGCGCACCCCCTCCACCAGCACCGGTGTTCCGGTGGGGCACAGGCGCGGGTAGCCGTCCGCATAGCCGCATGCCACGACGCCGATGCGCATGTCGTTTTCCGCCACAAAGCTTGAGCCATATCCGACGCTAGCCCTCGCGGATATTGATTGTGTCGCTATTATTTTTGCAGTAAGCGTCATGCTGGCCTGCAGCCCCCAGTCGGCGGCGCTGTGCGCGGGAAAGTCGGGCGCGCTGCCATACAGCGCGATGCCGGGACGCACCCAGTCCGATACCACCGCCTGCTCCGGGTGCGCCGCGGCCTGCGCCGGATCGACTGTGTGGCGCAGCGTCGCGGCGCTGTTGGAGAGGCTGCGCTCACCGGGCAGGTCGTGGGTGGTCGCGGCAAAGATCGCCATTTGCGCGGCGATGCCGGTGGGGCCGTCGGCGTCGCTGAAGTGGGTCATCAGCGAGATTTCATCGACCTGGGGCAGGGCGTTGAGCCGGGTCCAGGCGGAGCGGTAGCGCTCGGGCGTGAAGCCCAGGCGGTTCATACCGGAGTTCATCTTGAGGAAGACGCGTTGCGGCACATTGGTCTTGTGGGCGGCCAGCATGTCGATCTGGGCGTCGCAGTGCACGGTGTGCCACAAGTCCAGGCGCGAGCACAACTCCAGGTCGCGCAGCTCGAACGCGCCTTCGAGCAGCAGGATGGGCCCGCGCCAGCCCAGGTCGCGCACGCGCTGGGCCTCGTTCAGATCCAGCAGCGCGAAGCCGTCGGCGCCGCGCAGGCCTTCGAAGGCGCGTTCGATGCCGTGGCCATAGGCGTTGGCCTTGACGACGGCCCACACGCGGGCGTCGGGGGCGGCGCGCCGGGCGCGCTCCAGGTTGTTGCGAAAGGCCTGGGTATGGATGGTGGCGAGGATGGGACGGGGCATGAAAACACTCAGGACAAGGGCGTGCCCAGATTCTGACACTGCCGGGCATGCTATAACCGCAGCACGTTTGGAGACACCCCACCATATCAGACGCAACGGTAAAACTGTTGCGCGCACCCCTCACGCATGAAACGCGGCTTTTACACCATCATGTCGGCGCAGTTCTTCAGCTCGCTGGCAGACAACGCCCTGTTCGTCGGGGCCGTGCAGTTGTTGCGTAGCAGCGGAGCCCAGGAGTGGCAGCAGGCCGCGCTGGTTCCCATGTTCGCCCTGTTCTACGTGATCCTGGCGCCGTTTGTGGGCGCCTTTGCCGATGCCCTGCCCAAGGGGCGGGTCATGCTCTACAGCAATGGCATCAAGATCGTGGGCTGCCTGATGATGCTGTTTGGCACCCATCCGTTGATGTCGTACGCCATTGTGGGCCTGGGCGCCGCAGCCTATTCACCGGCCAAATACGGCATCCTGACCGAGTTGCTGCCGCCGTCACAACTGGTCAAGGCCAATGGCTGGATCGAGGGGCTGACCATTGCCTCCATCATTTTGGGAGTCCTGCTGGGCGGGCAGCTGGTGGGCAAGACCATTTCCACGTACTTGTTGGGGTTTGACTTCCCCGTGATCGATACCGGTATCGACTCACCGCCCGAGGCTGCCATCAGCGTGCTGATTTTTGTCTATGTGCTGGCGGCCTGGTTCAACACCCGCATTCCACTCACCGATGTGCCGATGCGGCCCTTGCCCAAGCGGCTGGTGTCGCTGCTGCCGGACTTCTGGCACTGCAATCTGCGCCTGTGGCGTGACCGCCTGGGGCAAATTTCCCTGGCCACGACCACGCTGTTTTGGGGCGTCAGTGGCAATTTGCGCTACATCGTGCTGGCCTGGGCCGCGGCGGCCCTGGGCTATAGCGTCACACAGGCATCGGCGCTGGTGGGGGTCGTGGCCATCGGGACCGCCGTCGGTGCGGTGGTGGCGTCCTTGCGCATGCGGCTGGACCAGGCGACCCTGGTGCTGCCACTGGGCATTGCCATGGGGGTGCTGGTGATCCTGCTGAACTTCATCACCAATGTGTGGGTGGCCGCGCCCTTCCTGATCCTGCTGGGTGGTCTGGGCGGTTTCCTGGTGGTGCCCATGAATGCCTTGCTGCAACACCGCGGCCACAACCTGATGGGCGCGGGCCGCTCCATCGCGGTGCAAAACTTCAACGAACAGGCCTGCATCCTGGGGCTGGGCGCTTTCTACAGCCTGTCCACCGGCATGGGGTTGTCGGCCTTTGGCGCCATCACGGTGTTTGGTGTGGTCGTGGCTGGTTTCATGTGGGTCATCAAGCGCTGGCATGCCCATAACTGCCAGGTGCATGCCGCCGACATTGCCCACCTGCTCGAAGTAGCCCGCCACGACAAACTGCATGGCTAGTCCGGCGTCCGGCGGCGCGACCCGCGCCCCGGCGCTGGCCGCACTGGCCCTGCTGCTCAATGCCTTCACCTGGGGCGTCTCCTGGTGGCCCTTTCGCCAATTGCAGGGCCTGGGCGTGCACCCCTTATGGGCCACGACCCTGGTGTACGCGGTGGCGCTGGCCTGGCTGCTGGCGGTGCGTCCGCTCGCCTGGCGCGGTTTTGTGCAGCACCCCGGCCTGTGGATACTGCTGATCGCATCGGGCCTGACCAACATCGGTTTCAACTGGGCCGTGACCGTGGGTGATGTGGTGCGCGTGGTGCTGCTGTTTTACCTGATGCCGGCCTGGGTGGTGGTGCTGGCGTGGCCACTGCTGGGCGAGAAGCCGACCGTGGCCTCCCTGCTGCGCCTGGTGTTGGCGCTGGTCGGGGTGGTGATCGTGCTCAAGACGCCGGAGGTGGCCTGGCCCTGGCCCGACAGTCTGGCCGATGGCTTGGCACTGATGGGCGGGTTTTGCTTTGCGCTGACCAATATCATGCTGCGCCGCCTGCAGCGCGCACCGTCGCAGTCCAGCATGCTCGCCATGTTCGGCGGGGGTGCGGTCATGGCGGGTTTTGCCGCGCTGCTGGGCCAGCAGCAGGGCTTCGTGGGCGCGCTGCCCGCTGTGGACGCGGGCTGGCTGGCCTGGGTGGGGGGCTTAAGCCTGTGTTTCCTGGTGGGCAACCTCGGCCTGCAATATGGCGCGGCCCGTTTGAGTGCCAGTGCCACGTCCATCATCATGCTGTCGGAGGTGGTGTTTGCCAGTACCTCGGCCGTGCTGCTGGGGGCGGGTGAACTCAGCGGGCGCACCGTACTGGGCGGCGCCCTGATCGTGCTGGCGGCTTTGCTGTCAACCGTCTCCTGGGGGGCTGGTACTGCAGCGCCCGCGGGGTGAGCATACGGCTGACCCTGCAAACATTTTCCTGCGGTGCTATGGTGTGAGGCTCACCACCCTTTCGCTAGCCATCCATGACCACTGTTTATGATTTTGAAGCCCTCTCCATCGCGGGCAAGGCTGTGCCCCTGAAAAAGTACAAGGGCAAACCGCTGCTGATCGTCAACACCGCCAGCGCCTGCGGCTTCACGCCGCAGTTTGCCGGTCTGGAAACCCTGCATGAGACCTATGGCAAGAAGGGCCTGGTCGTGCTGGGCTTTCCGTGCAACCAGTTCGGCGCGCAGGACAAGGGCAGCAACGACGAAATCGCCGACTTCTGCCAGGTCAACTACGGCGTGAGTTTCCCCATGATGGCCAAGATCGATGTCAACGGCAGCGATGCCCATCCGCTGTACCAGTGGCTGTCTGCCGAGGCACCGGGGCTGCTCGGCTCCAAAGCCATCAAGTGGAATTTCACCAAGTTCCTGGTGGGCCGGGACGGCCAGGTCATCAAACGCTACGCCCCTACCGACACGCCGGAAAGCATGGCCGACGATATCGAGGCGGTGCTGGCCACCTAAAGACCGGCTCCATAGGCCACAAAGACCTGTCCTTTGGCCTCTTTCTCCGGCTATTCGACGGGCGGCGGACTCCTATAGTCACCGGCAGACGCTGACGCCACGATCAGCGCCGGAAGTTGGAGCCCCCCATGCAATCCCCCACAGGCGAACGGTCCCAAAGCACTGCCGTGTGCGCGGATGGGCTAGCCATGCCGGCCGTCGATCTGCTGCTGGAGGTGGACTTCAAATGGCTGATGGCGGGCCAGGGCTGCTGGATAGACCCCCAGCGTCTGCACCAGGAACCCGGCTACGCTCTGGACTGCGTGCGCATCGCGATCAACTCCCCCTGCGACGCGCTGCGCCGTTGTGCGCGGGTGCTGCAGGCGGCCTTGCTGCCACAGGCAGGCTAGCTAACGTGTCCCTGCGCCAGGGGGCTGAACATCCGCTTCCGCTTCGGGCCATAGCCGTGGAAACAGAAAACGCAGTGCATGCTGCGGCAAGCCAAAGCGTACCTTGCCCTGCGGAGAATCGGATTTCAATAGCCCCCGCTTGACCAGTGCACCCAACGCATCCGTGGCACCCCGATCTCCCATGCCCAGCATCGACTTGAAATCGCCGCGCGCCATTTCTTCTCCACTGAGAAAAAGGTAGTGCAAACCCCGCAGGGACTCCTGCCGCACGCCGGACTTTTCAACCGTCGCTTCAAACACGAGGCAAGCCTCCAGGCGCGCCTTCAGGGTTTCGAAATCGAGCATGCTGGTCATAAAGACGACCTGGTCCAGGCAGGTATCCAGCACGTAGTCGGCCCACGCGATCAGTGCCTGTTCGCTCAGATTGCCCCGCCCATCGAGATCACCGCGGCGCAGACTGTCGGCATCGGCCAGCAGTGCGTAATAGCGATCGGTGCTGCGGGCGAATCCGCGCAACGGTGACCACAGACCGCCCGTGTAGCCCAGGGCACTGAGCAGGGTGTGCGTATGCAGTCGCATGACCCGCCCATTGCCATCCACAAACGGGTGAACCCAGCCCAACCGCTGGTGGGCACAAGCCATGGCCACCAGCGTGGCCTCGCCCCGGCGGACACTGCCGTAGTAGTTGGCCCAGCGCTGCAAGAAAACCGGCACGCTGGCAAAGGCCGGGGCCACATGCTGGCCCACCTGCACTTCGCGCTGGCGCAGTTGCCCGGGGACGATGATCTCGCCTTCCGCTGTCAGCAGATCTGCCGCAGGCAGGCGTCCAAACAACTCCTGGTGCAGGCTCTGCACTGCTTCCGCCGCATACAGCGCTCGTGCACCGGCCTCCCCCGCATAGCGCTGCTCCAGCACCTCCTCGGCCTCAATATGGGCAACCGCCAAGCGTTGTTTGGCCGCCAGCTTGGCGTCTTTCGAGAAATCCTTGCGCAATGCCTGGTCAATCTCATGCGGTCGGGTGTGCTGGCCTTCAATGCGATTGGTGTAGTACGAATTCATGCTGCGCAGTATGCTGCGCAATTCCGGTGGCACGCGAATGCCAGCGAGCAAGGTGGCGGCCCGGGCCAGGTCATGTGCCTTGGTCAACAACGGCTCCAGCCGTGTATCCGCCGGGAGTAGTGGCTCAAACTGGTGGGGTTGGGTATACATGCGTCTATTTTTGCTAAGTTATGACGACTTGTAAATACTTGTTTTTATTTGGTTTTTTATAAATTTCGCCAACATTTTTGCCAACATTGAAATCACCCCTGTTTCGCCCCCACCTGGCGCAAAAAGTCCGCCAGCGTCTTGTCGGCTTCATCGCGAAAAACACTGTCGTGCACCTGCAGCGTGTCCATGCGATCCAGCCGGAAGCTGCGAAAGGCCTGGCGCGTCTCGCACCAGGCGGCCAGCGTCCAGACCTTGCCCCAGAAGAAACAGCCCAGCGGGCGCACCCTGCGCTGGCTCACCTGCCCGGCCGCATCCTGGTAGGCCAGCGTCACGGTGCGGCGTGACTGCACCGCCTCGCGCAGCGTTTGCAGGGGCTGCTGGACGGCCGGGTCGACGCTGAAGCTGGGGGCATACAGCGCCAGGCTTTCGGCGGCGGCCCGGGTCTGGCGCGGCAGGATGGACAAAATCTTGCCCAGCGCCTGCTCGGCGTCGCGCGCCAGCGCCGGGTCCAGCCAGGCCTGGGCCAGGCGGGTGGCGGCGACCAGCGCACGGGCCTCACCGGCGCTGAACATCAGCGGCGGCAGCTCGAACCCGGCTCCAAACCGGTAGCCAACACCTGCCTCGCCCTCGATGGGCACGCCCTGGTGCTGCAGGTCGGCCACGTCGCGGTACACGGTGCGCTCGGATACTTCCAGCCGCGCGGCCAGGAACGCCGCGGTCGTGAGACGGCGGCCCCGGATGAGCTGGACGATGTGGAACAGGCGGTCGGCGCGGCGCATGGTGCGCCGGGCATTGTAGGCCCCTGGCCCTCGCCCGTGTTGCGCAGATAGCTATTAATAGTGTAGCAATTGCGTTGCCGCGGGGTGTGCAGGTGCCGCCTGGCGCGCGGCCTGGCGGGTAGCCTGGGTTAAGCCTGCATAGCCCCAATCAGTGGCGGGCAATTCGCGCACGACGACGTAGCTGGCCTCGGTCAACGGCTGACCGGCACCCAGCTGCTCCTGCAGTTCGGCAAACGCCGCGGCGATGAAGGCCGCCTTCTGCTGCGCGGTGTTGGTGCCTTGGGTGATGCTGATTTCCAGAAAGGCCGTGGGGCGCTGCACGTCCACGCCGCCCACGTACCAGCGGGCGGCCGGCAGGTCGTCGATCATCACGGCGGTGACCTCGGCACGCTTGCCCAGATGCTGTGCGGTGAGCCGGGTCAACTCCGCCGCCAGCGTGCGGTAGCGCGACGGGTTTTGCAACGGCGAAACTTTGAGTAGCAAGGTGGGCATGCTTAGACTCCCGTGGGTGTGATGCGGCCGCCACGGGTCCGGGCGTGGCGTGCCAGACGCGACTGCAAGCGGGTCGCGCTGCGTTCGACTGCCGCCTGGCCGCTCTGCAAGCCCCGCCGCCAGACGGCATCGGCCCCGCGCCAGAAGTCGTCCACCGCCTCCTGGCGCAACTGGGTGGCTTGGTCCTTGGCCAGGTCGTGAATCCGGGCCTGCGTGTTGGTGTCTGGGTGGATGGTGCTCATGACGCTCTCCGATGGGTTATTGATGGTCTGAACTGTATTGATGTATCACCATGTCGGAAACCGCAAAAAACTCATATTGGTTTTGCAAATATTGCAAAACCACACCACAATACGCCCATGCAACTCCAGCTCGACGACGTCGCCCTGTTCACCCGCATTGCCGAACTGGGCACGCTGTCGGCCGCCGCGCGCGAACGCGACGTGCCGGTCAGCCAGGTCACGCGCGCGCTGGTGCGCCTGGAGGCTGCTTGCGGCGTGTGCTTGGTCCACCGCAGCACCCATGGCCTGAGCCTGACCGACGAGGGCGACACCTTCCTGGCCTATGCCCGCCGCCTGCTGGACACCACCGACGAGCTGAGCGCCGAGCTGACCGGCAAACTGGGCGGCCCCAGCGGCTGGGTGCGCGTCAGCATGAGCCCGATCCTCGCGCAGATGGTGATTGCACCCAGCCTGAACGGCCTGTACCAGCGCTACCCGCAACTGCATATCGACCTGGCCGCCGATGACCGCATGGCCGATATGGCGCGCGAGGGCATCGACATCGCCATCCGCACCGGCACCCCGGCCAGCGAGACCGTGGTGGCGCGCCAGATTGGCGACTACAGCCGCTCGCTGTATGCATCGCCCGCCTACCTGGCGCACTGCGGCACGCCGCAGCACCCGGATGACCTGCAACACCACCACCTGCTGGCCAACAGCGCCAACCCGCTGCTCAACCGCTGGCCATTCGAGGGCGACGGCAAACCCAAGGACCAGGGTGCGCTGGTGGTGCCCGGCAACACCCGCACCGACAACTCGGCCGTGATGATGAGCCTGGTGCAGCACGGCGTGGGAATCGGCCGGCTGATGGACCTGCTGGCGCGCCCGCTGGTGGCCACTGGTGCGCTGGTGCCAGTACTGAGCGGGCACTTTGCCACCCCGCGCGTGCCGGTCTATGCGGTGATGCTGCAAGAGCGCCAGCGCCTGCCCAAGATCCGCGCCTGCATCGACTACTGGGCCGAGTGGCTGGCCCAGATGTCCCGTGCGCCGGTTTCCTCAAACCGTTCCGGGCTCTAGCCCTCGTGGATATTGCATGAAAAGCTATCAAAAACATAGCGAATCAGAATTCACCCCCATCGCCTGGGCGATACAACGCATGTCGTGGTCGCTGATGTCAAACAGGCCAAAGCGGAATTTGTAGCCCCAGCGCTGGCGGTTCTCGACAAATTCGAAGTGGTCCAGCAGGGGCAGGATGGCGGCCTCGTGCGCGTCCACATAGGCCACGTCGCGGCGGTGCGGCACAAAGCCGCCGCCCATGTCGAAGGCGTAGGGCTCGTTGGCCTGCACCACGCCCATAGCGACGAAGGACTGGAAAGGCTCCTTGCCGCCCATCGCCACGGTCGGGGCGTAATAGGCCACGCGGTCCCCGGCGCGCATGCGGCGCAGGGGCGCCACCTTGCCATGGCAGACCTGCATGAAACCACCCGCAAGGCCGCGGCGGGCATGTTCGGCGCAGGCTACGGCAATCCAGTTCTTTGGCATCGTGGCGCTCCTGCGTTCAGGCCAGCGCGTGCAGGCCGACGCGGTTGCCCGCCACGTCGATGATGTGGGCAATAAAGCCCATGCCGGGCGGCAGGGCGCGTTTGTCGGACGCTATGCTGCCGCCCGCGGCCTGGACCCGCGCCAGCGCCGCGTCCAGCGAGGGGTTGCAATCCAGGTACACCAGGGTGCCGCTCTGGCCGGGTGGCAGCATGCCGGCACCGCTGTGCAGGCAGCCACTGGCGCCGCCGTCTGCGTAGGGAAACACGGCGATGGTGTTGGGTCCCATCACTTCGTGGCGCAGGCGGCGCTGCAGCACGGTCTCAAAGAAGGCCTGCGACCGCGCCAGGTCGGGGGCCGGAATCTCGAACCATTTGCCGGCGTGGGTGGGGGTGGATAGTTTTGCATTGGACATCGATAACTCCTTGGATGAATGGAGCCGTGATGGTGCGCCCCGGCTACTGACAACGGTGTGTCAGCAGCCTGCAAGGCCATGGGATACTGCGAACCGTGAACGACGACCTGCTATCGCCCTCGGAAGGTGAAAACCCATGGAAACTGGCCCTGGAGGGCTCGGGTGTCGGGGTGTGGGACTGGAACATCGCTACTGGCGCGCAGACACACTCCGCACATTGGGAAGAAATGCTGGGCTACCGGGCCGGTGAACTCACCCGCGGCTACCAGGATTTCGCGGAACGGGTGCACCCCGACGATCTGGCCACGGTGCAGTCTGCGGCCAGAGCCCATGTGGACGGTCTTGCCCCCGAGTACGCCGTGGATTTCCGCATGCGCTGCAAGGACGGCACCTGGAAGTGGATCCTGACCCGGGGCACGGTGGTGCAGCGCGATGCGCAGGGCCATGCGCTGCGCATGATAGGCACCCATACCGACATCTCGGAGCGCAAACGCGCGGAAGAAGCCTTGCGCGCCATCAATACCCAACTGGTGGAAAATTCCCAACTTCTGCAGACCACGCTGACCAGCATCAGCCAGGGCATTGTGCTGGTCGATGCCCAGGACCGGGTGTGCATGTACAACCCCAGAGTGTGCGAACTGCTGGACCTGCCCGAACAGTTGTTGGCGGGCCGACCGACCATGAAAGCGCTGGCCGAATACCAGTTTCAACGAGGGGACTTCGGCTTCGAAGCCAGCCTGGTTGACGAAGGCATGCGAGCCCACATCGTGGATGTGGCCCGCGGAGCCGCTGACACTTTGGCCTGCCAATACCTGCGGGTCACCCCGCAAGGGCGTACCCTGGAAATCCGCAGCCAGCCGGTGCCTTCGGGTGGCATGGTGCGAACCTATGCCGACGTCACCGACTATGTGCAGGCCGAGGCCGCCCGCGAGCGCCTGAACACGCTGCTGGACGCCACCCAGACGATTGCCCGTGTTGGCGGCTGGGAGCGCGATTTCGTCTCCGGGGCGGTGTTCTGGACCGACGGTGTCTACCGCATTCTGGAGACCTCGCCCGAGGAATTCACGCCGGGGGACCTGGCCTCCACGCAACGGTTTTTTACACCGCAGGCCCGGGAGATGATCCAGCCGCTGCCGCCCGCAGACCCCGCCACGACGCAGACCACGCACGACATGGAACTGGAGATGGTCACCGCCCGGGGGCGCCACATCTGGATCCGGTTCATGGGCACCACCACCTGGGACCATGGCCGCCCGCAAAAGCGCACGTCGGTGTTGCAGGACATTACCGAACGCAGGCTGGCCGAGGCCACCCTGAGAGAAAACGAAGAGCGCTGGAAGCTGGCCCTGGAGAGCAGCGGCGATGGCGTGTGGGACTGGCATATTCAGGCCGGCACCGAGTTCTTTTCCAAACGCCTGCTGCAAATGTGCGGCTATGGCGATGACGACCTGAACAGCCGCCCGCAAGAGTTTGACGACCGCACCCATCCGGACGATATGGAACAGCTGCGGCAGGCCAGACAGGACCATTTTGATGGCAAGACGCCGTCCTATCAGAGTGAACGCCGCATCCTGTGCAAGGACGGCAGCTGGAAGTGGGTGCTGAGCCGTGGCATGGTCATCAGCCGCGACGCCGACGGCAAGCCCTTGCGCATGATTGGCACCTTCACCGACATGACCAGCCGCCGCGAGGCCGAGGCCCTGATCCGCCAGCAGGCCTTCTATGACGCCCTCACCGGGCTGCCCAACCGGCGCATGCTGCGCGACCGGCTGGAGCAGGAGATCAAGCGCAGCAAGCGCGACACCCAGCAGCTGGGCCTGCTGTTCATTGATCTGGACCACTTCAAGGAAGTCAACGACACCCTGGGCCACGACCGCGGCGACCTGCTGCTGGTCGAAGCCGGCCGGCGCCTGAAAGCCTGTGTGCGCGAGTCCGACACGGTGGCACGCATGGGGGGCGATGAATTCACCGTCATCCTGACCGAGCTGCCGGGCAGCACCTACCTGGACGGCATCCTGCAGAAGATCCTGCGTACGCTGGCCGAGGTCTTCCAGCTCGGCACCGAGCAGGTGTTTGTGTCGGCCAGCATTGGCATCACGCTGTACCCCACCGATGCCACCGACATTGAAGACCTGTTCAAGCATGCCGACCAGGCCCTGTATGTGGCCAAGGGCGCGGGGCGCAACCGTTTCAGCTTTTTCACGCCGGCCCTGCAGGAGGCGGCGCAGACCCGGGTGCGGCTGGCCGGCGACCTGCGCACCGCGCTGGCGGAGCAACAATTCCGGGTCGTCTACCAGCCTATCGTGGCCCTGGCCACCGGCGCCATCCACAAGGCCGAGGCGCTGATCCGCTGGCACCACCCGACGCGGGGGCTGGTCAGCCCGGCGGCCTTCGTCCCGATCGCCGAGTCCAGCGGCCTGATCGTCGATATCGGCGAATGGGTGTTCCAGCAGGCGGTGCGCCAGGTAAAGTCCTGGCGCCACACGCTGGCGCCGGATTTCCAGATCAGCGTCAACAAATCTCCGGTGCAGTTCCACCATGACCGCGCGGGCAAGGCGCCGTGGGCCGCGCAGCTGGCGGCACAGGGCTTGTCGGGCGACAGCATCGTCGTCGAAATCACCGAAGGGCTGTTGCTCGACACCAGCAGCAGCGTGGCCGATACCTTGCTGGCCTTGCGTGATGCCGGCATCCGCGTGTCGCTGGACGACTTTGGCACCGGCTATTCGTCGCTGTCCTACCTGCAGAAATTTGACATCGACTTTGTCAAGATTGACCAGTCCTTTGTGCGCCACCTGATTGCGGATTCCACCGACTTGGCCCTGTGCAAGGCCATCATCGTCATGGCCCACGCGCTGGGCATGCAGGTGATCGCCGAGGGCGTGGAGACCGCCTCGCAGCGCGACCTGCTGGCGGCGGCGGGGTGCGACTATGCCCAGGGTTTCTTCTACGCCCGCCCGCTGTCGGCGCCGGACTTTGAGACTTTCATGGCGGGCTATACGCCCATCAGCCTTTAGCCGCTGCGCAGGGCCGCCCCAAGCAAGGCTGCGCCCCCTGGGGGGCAACGACCCACACGCAGTGGGGGAGTGTGGGGGCTTTCAGTGCGATAGGGCCGCGTCCAGCACTTCCACCCAGTGCTTCACCGGGGTCTGCGTGCCACTCTGCAGGTGGGTGATGCAGCCGATGTTGGCCGACACAATCACCTCCTGTTGCAGCGCGCCCAGGTGCCCCAGCTTGCGGTCGCGCAGTTCGTAGGCCATCGTGGGTTGCAGCACGCTGAAGGTGCCAGCCGAGCCACAGCACAGGTGCGACTCGTTGGTGGCGGTGCGGATCGCAAAGCCCAAGGCGCCCAGGTGCTGCTCCACGCCACCCTTCAACTTCTGCCCATGCTGCAGGCTGCATGGGGGGTGAAAGGCCAGTGTGGGTGCCGTGGCGCTGATCTGGCGCACCAGATCGGGTCGGGTGGACAGCAGCGCTTCCACGATCAGCGGCAGGAGTTCGCTCAGATCCTGGGTCAGCGCGCTGATGCGCTGGGCCTTGGCGGCATAGGCCGGGTCGTCGTGCAGGATGTGGCCGTACTCCTTGACCGTGACACCGCAGCCCGAGGCGTTCATGACGATGGCCTCCACGCCGCCTGCATCGTCCTGCACGTAGGGCCACCAGGCATCGATGTTGGCGCGCATCTCGTCCTTGCCGCCGTCCTGGTCGTTCAGGTGGAACTTGACGGCGCCACAGCAACCGGCCTTGGGCGCCACCACGGTCTGAATACCGACGGCGTCCAGCACCCGGGCAGTGGCACTGTTGATGTTGGGCCCCATGGCGGGCTGGGCACAACCGGCCAGCATCAGCACCTTGCGGGCATGGGTGCGGGTCGGGTACGTGCCGGACGCCTGTTTGGGCGGCACCTTGCCCTTGAGGCTGGCCGGCAGCAGCGGTCGCACCAACTGGCCCAGGGCCATGGCCGGGCCGAACAGCGGCGACGGTATGCCTTCCTTCAGCGCCCAGCGCACGGCGCGCTCACCCGCGGGGCGCGCCACCTTGGCGTCCACCAGCTTGCGGCCAATGTCCAGCAGGTGACCGTAGTCGACACCGCTGGGGCAGGTGCTTTCGCAGTTGCGGCAGGTGGTGCAGCGGTCCAGGTGCAGCTGGGTCTTGCGGGTCGGGGCTTGGCCTTCGAGCACCTGCTTCATCAGGTAGATGCGGCCGCGCGGGCCGTCCAGCTCGTCACCGAGCAACTGGTAGGTGGGGCAGGTGGCCGTGCAAAAGCCGCAGTGCACGCATTTGCGCAGAATGGCCTCGGCGGCGATGCCGTCGGGGGTGTTCTGGTATTCGGGGGCGAGCTGGGTTTGCATGGATTAGAAGGCCTGGAACAGGCGCTGCGGGTTGAAAATGCCCTTGGGGTCCAGGCTCAGCTTGAGGCGCTGCTGGATCGCCATTTGCGCCGGACCTTGTACGACAAATCGGCCGCTAGCCCTCGTGGAATGGTCGGAAAGCGCTACAAAAAGCGTAGCATTTCCGCTGTGCGCCTGGGCCACCGCCTGCAAGCGCGCGGCCGCGTCCAGCGGTGCCCACAGCCAGCGCAGGCCACCATGCCACTCTACGAGCGGGCTGGATGGCAGGTCCAGCACCGGCGCCGTCTGCGCCACGCTCAGGCGCCACAGGGCCAGAGTTGGATCGGCCGGGCGGGCAAAGAAGGGTAGTTGCTGGTTGCGGCACAACTCCCAGTCGGGCTTGGCCTGGGCGTTGTCCATGCGCTGGCCTGCCACTTCGGCGAGCATCTTCCGGACTGCGGCTTCCACCGCCGCCACGGCACCGCGCAGGCGCACGAACAACAGATCCTGCGCGGGGCTGGACGTGTCGTCATGCACCCAGCAACTGGCATTGAGTGGCAGCGGATGGCCGCCCCAGCGGTGCAGGCACTCCAGCGCGTCGTGTTGGTCCAGAGCAAACACCAGCGTGGCCTCGGCCGGCGCCACCGGCAGCACCTTGAGCGAAACCTCGGTGATCAGCCCCAGCGTGCCCATGCTGCCGACCATCATGCGCGAGACGTCATAGCCCGCCACGTTTTTCATGACCTGGCCGCCAAACACCAGTTCTTCGCCCAAGCCGTTGACCATGTGCAGCCCCAGCACGTATTCGCGCACCGCGCCGGCGCTGGCCCGGGCCGGGCCGCTCAGGCCTGCGGCCACCATGCCACCTACGGTCGCTGCGCTCCCTGCGGTGGTGCCAGCCGACCAGGCGAAGTGCGGGGGCTCAAACGCCAGGCACTGGCCGCGCTCGGCCAGCAGGGCTTCGAGTTCGGCCAGCTTTGTTCCCGCGCCGACGGTGACCACCAGCTCGGTCGGTTCGTAGCTCAGGATGCCGGACAGGCCGGTGGTATCGAGCCGTTCACCGTCCAGGCGGTTGCCATAAAAGTCCTTGGAGCCACCACCGCGGATGCACAGGGTGGTGCCGTCGGCCGCCGCCGCGCGGATGCGGTCGGTAATCTGTTGGAGTGCGAGTGCCATGGTTTGCATGCCTTGCATGGTAGCGAGCGCAGGCGGGCGTGGCGTGAATTTTTTGAAACCCAAGCCGCCAAAAACATCCACCATCACTTGCCGAACCAACCCTTGATCGTCGCCCCCGCCTTGTCCAGCACCTGGCTGCCCGACTGCAGCAGTCGGTCAAAGTTAAACGACGCGATCAGGCGCGCGCGGATCGCGTTGGTGACGATGCCGCCGAGCTCGCCCGGCGTCACACCGCCTTGCGCGCGGCCAATGTCCTTGAGGGTGATGTCGGGCAGGTTGATGTCAACGGTCTTGCCATTCAACAGCGGCGCACTGGCATGGGCGCGTGCGGCGCGTATGGTCAGCGAATCCACGATCAGCTTCTTGCCGCCGCGCGACGCCGACGGTGCGGACCCGCCGATATACGCCGTGATGTTGCGCATCAGCGCGTCGAAGTTGGTCAGGCCTTCGCCCTTTTCATACACCACATCAGGCGCTTCAATGGTGATCTGGCGGATGACGATGACGTCGTGGGTGACGGTGGCCAAGTCCACGTCCACCGCGATCTTGCGGACCTGCAAGGCGTGCGCGGTCTTGAAGCCCTTGGGGTTGCCGACCCGCAGATCGTGGACGCTGCCTCTGCCATGGGTGGGTGCGAGCTGCACGGCGCCCACCTTCACAGGGGCCTGTGTCATGGCGCTGGCGTAGTTCTGGATGGCGTTTTTGGCGATGCCATCCAGGTTGCGCGAGAGCCACCAGACGCCGGCCGCTGCGGCGACAAGGACCAGGAGTGTGGCAATCAGCATCGTGCGCTTGCGGTCGACTGGGGTTCGGGGCTTAGTCTTTGAAAAAATTCACCGGCAAGCCGGGAACGTCCACCCGCATGGAAAACACGCAGCCCGAGGCGGGAAAGGCCGCCAGTTCGGCGGCGATGCGCTTCTGGCGTGACGAGGTCAGGTACAGCGTTTGCAGGTCATCGCCGCCAAAGCAGGGCATGGTGGGGCAAGGCGCGGGCGTGGGGTACACGGCCAGCAGGCGCCCATCCGGTGCAAACTGGCAGATGCGTTGGCCCTCGTACATCGCCACGTGGTAGTTGCCCTGCACATCCACCGCCGCGCCGTCCGGGCGGCCGCCGTACGAGCGCTGGTCCGGGGCACTGTGGGGGTCCAGTTGCCAGCCGGGCGCCTTGGGTGCGAATTGCTGGAACAGCCGGTGGGCGCTGAGGGTGTTGGCCTGCAGGTCAAAGTCCCAGGCATGGATGACATGGCTGGAGGTGTCGGCCCAGTAGGCGGTGCGGTTGTCGGGGCTCCAGGCCAGGCCGTTGCCGGTGAGCGCGTCCGCGGCGTGCTGTTGCACCAGCGGTGCCCGGCCCGCGCGGCAGGCTATGGAAAACAGGGCTGCCAGTCGTCCCGCCTTGTGTTCGTCCACGGTGCCGACCCAGAAGCGCCCCAGCGCATCGCACTTGCCGTCGTTGGCGCGCACGCCCGCTGGGTCGTAGGGCAGCGTGGTGATGCGTTCCAGCGCGCCGCCCCACGTGCGGGCACGGAACACGCCATGGCGCATCGCAATGACCAGGCCGCCGCTGGCCGCGGGGGCGATGCAGCCGGGTTCGCTGGGCATGTCCCAGGACTCGACCGTGCCGCTTTGCGCGTCGGCTCCCACTGGCATGCGCAGCACCTGCTTGCCGGCAATGTCGACCCAGTACAAGGCGCGTTCCGTGGGATGCCAGAACGGCGACTCGCCCAGCTCGTAGCTCTTGGTGGTGACGGTTTGCCACGGCATCATGCACGCTCCACTTCGATGCGCATCGTGCACGAGAAGGTCTGGCCGGGCTGCAGGATGCAGACGCCCAGGTCCTCTGCACCGTCGCCGGTTTGCGCCATGCGGTTCATGGCGTCGTTGACGTGGCTCACGGGTTCAATGGCAATGCTGTCGCGCTCCGGCGTGGTGTAGACCACCAGGCGGCTCAGGCCGGAAACCACGCGCATGCGCAGCAGGCGGTCGTGCAGCTGCACCACGCCGTTCCAGCCATCAAAGCAATGGTCCACGTCCAGCGTGGCGCAGTCGCCGTCCACGCCGGTGCTGCTGCCGCGGTGCGTGGGCAACTGGTCGGTTCCCATCTCCCAGCGGCCGGTGGCATCGAAGTGCACGTGGGCGTCGGCGCGTTTCACAAAATAGGGGTGCCAGCCCAGACCCACCGGAGCGGAGATGGTGGACTGGTTGGTGATGGAGAGGCTCATCTCCAGCGCATGGTCTTCGAGCTTGAAGGCCTGCGAGGTATCGAAGTCAAACGGCCAGGCCGCGTCGGCCTTGTGTTCGTAAGACAGCAGCGCAAAGGTATCGCTGGCCTCCAGCACCGTCCAGGGCCGCTCCCAGCCCACACCATGGATGGAATGGGGGTCGGGCGCCCAGTTCTTGACCAGCGGGTGGTCGGTGCCCTGCCACTGCAGCGTTGCATTGCCGACGCGGTTGGAAAACGGAACCAGCGGGTAACTGGCCGACTGGCGCACCGAGTGCAGGTCAGCTGCCGGCGTTGAGCGCAGCACGGGTATGCCGCCCAGCCACAGGCCGCTGATGCAGCCGCCGAGTTCGGGTTTGATTTCGCACAGCAGCTCGGCAGAGCGCAGGGTGATGGGGGTTTGCATGGCGAACGGTCTCGTTGAAAGGGGATGCGCACGCGTGCTGGAACGCCGTCGTTCGGTCACGCTGCGCGGTGCGTGAAATTGTGCACCTTCAGCCTGGCTTGCGCGATGGAACACCAACTATTTTCAGCGCAAAGTTTCCACGCAGTTACGGTTGGGCGACCCCATGCAGCTGCAGGTCCGTGCCGGTGTTGTCCCGGTAGTCGATGTCCACGGTGTTGCCGCTGAAGCGCTGGGTATAGGACGTCACCACGCCATCGGTGAGCCACTGCGAGACCATGAACAGCGTGGACGCATCGGTCCAGCTGGCTTTGACGGCCAACTGCGGGCCAGCCCGGTTTGCGTCCGCGTTGGCGCGAAACACGCCATCCAGCCCGATGGGCCCGGCAAACCGCAATGGCACGGCCGTTGGGCTGGCAGCGGCAAACAGCATCTCGTATGCCGGCGTGGCGGTGCTCAGGTCCAGCACCAGGGTGTCCAGGCCCAGCGCGTTGCGCTCGAACCGGTAGGTACGTCCGCTCACGGCAGTCGCCATCGCGGACGGTGGCTCGACGGGGGATGTCTTGTCGCTGGCAGCTTCCTGGATGCGGCGAACCAGGTCTGCATGCGCACCGGGTGCGGCGGTCAAGGCCTGCTGCGACGTGCAGGCGGCCTCCAGCAGATCAATCAATGGGCCGAACCGTGGCGGCTTCTTCCCGGTCACCACCACGACCAGATCCAGCCGGGGAACGACCATGATGAGCTGCTGGAGAAACCCCACCGCCATGTAGACGTCCTGCTGCGGCAGGGCCCACCACCCATTGGCATAGCGGAACGTTGACGGGCTTCTCATGCGCATGTCCACCGTGGCGTGGAAGACCTTCTCGGTCCAGCGGGGTGGCAGCAACCGCTGGCCGTCCCACGCGCCGTGGTGCAAGTAGAGGTAACCGATCTTCGCCATGTCCCGCGGGTGCATGTAGAGACCGTAGCCGCCCACGGAGTGGCCCTGCGGGTCCTGGCGCCACTGGATGTCCGTGATGCCCAGCGGGCCGAAGAGGCGCTCGCGGGCGAAATCCGCGGCAGACTTTCCCGTGGCGCGGGTCAGCACGGTGGATAGCAACTGTGCGTTGCCGCTGCTGTAGTTGAAGGCTGCCCCGGGGGCCTGTGCCATGGGCCGGTCCAGCACAAACGCACCCCAGTGGGGGCTGCGGCGCATGGCGCGCAAGGTCTCGGGCGCGCCGTCCAGCGGCTCTTTCCAGTCCAGGCCGGAGGTCATGTCCAGCAGATGGTCGATGGTGATGGTCCTCTTGCGCGGGTCATTCGGTGTGATCGCCAGGTCCGGGAAAAAATCCACAACCGGTTGGGTCACGCCCTTCAACAGACCATCCTGAACCGCAATGCCGGTCAGCGTGCCGAGCACGCCTTTTGTGGCCGAATAGAGGTGGTGCTTGAGCCCCGCGCGATAGGGCGCGTAGTAGGCATCGGCCACCACGATGCCATGGCGTATGACCAGGAGGCTGTCCATGCCGTTCTTCGCGCCGAAGTCCACGAGGCGGCGCACGGCGAGCGACGCCATGCCCTGTTGCTCGGGGGTCGACGCCTGCCAACCGGCCGTGGGCCACGGGATAGCGGGCGGTTCAGTACGTTCGGCGCTCCAGACCACACCCGCACCGGCCGTGATCACACAGACCAGTCCATGCATCAGGTGACGGCGGATAGGGGGTGGCACAGAGTCAGTCTAGCATTCTGGATGTCCACAAAAAAAGCCCGGAGGAACATCGGTTCTTCCGGGCTTGGGATGCCTGTCGCCTGCGGCGAGAGGCCAGCGCAGCCAGTGCTGCGCTGGGGGCCGCTCAGCGGCTGTAGGCGGTTTCGCCGTGGGACGTGATGTCCAGGCCTTCGCGCTCGTCTTCTTCGCTGACACGCAGACCGATGGTCTTGTCGACGATGAAGTAGGCAATGATGGACACAATGCCGGACCACAGGACGGTCACACCAACTGCCTTGGCCTGGATCCACACCTGGGCGGAAATGGAGTAGTCAGCAGGCGTGACCATGGTGGCCGTGACCCAATCGCCCATGGCGCTGGGTCCGCCCAGGGAAGGTGACGCGAAGACGCCGGTCAACAGTGCGCCCAGAATACCGCAGACACCGTGCACGCCGAACACGTCCAGCGAGTCGTCCGCACCCAGCATCTTCTTCAGACCGGTCACGCCCCACAGGCCGGCAAAACCTGCGAGCAGACCGATGATCAGGCCACCGCCGATGCCGACGTTGCCGGCCGCGGGTGTGATGGCAACCAGACCAGCCACTGCACCGGATGCAGCACCCAGCATGGAGGCCTTGCCTTTGTGCATGGCTTCACCGATGGACCATGTCAACACCGCAGCCGCTGTAGCGCCAAAGGTGTTGATGAAGGCCAGGGCCGCGAAACCGTTGGCTTCCAGGGCGGAGCCGGCATTGAAACCAAACCAGCCGACCCACAGCAGGGCTGCACCGACCATGGTCAAAGTCAGGCTGTGCGGGGCCATGGCTTCCTTGCCGTAACCGACGCGTTTGCCAATGAAGTAGGCGCCCACAAGACCTGCAACGGCGGCGTTGATATGCACCACGGTACCGCCGGCAAAGTCCAGCGCGCCCCACTGCCACAACATACCGGCGGTGGCGTTGACCTTCTCAACCACTTCCTTGCTGGTGTAGGCGTCAGGACCCGCCCAGAACCAGACCATGTGGGCCATGGGTGCATAGCTGAACGTGAACCACAGCACCATGAAGGCCAGCACGGCGGAGAACTTGATGCGCTCGGCGAAGGAACCGACGATCAGCGTGCAGGTGATACCGGCAAACGTGGCCTGGAAGGCAGCAAACACGATTTCAGGAATGTAGACGCCCTTGCTGAAAGTGGCGGCGTTGGCGAAGGTGCCCCCGACGTTGTCCCAGATGCCCTTCATGAACAGGCGGTCAAAGCCACCGATGAACTGGTTGCCTTCGGTAAACGCCAGGCTGTAGCCGTAGATGAACCACAGCACCACGATCATCGAGAAGGTGACCATGACCTGCATCAGCACGGACAGCATGTTCTTGCTGCGCACCAGGCCACCGTAGAACAGGGCCAGGCCGGGCACGGTCATCAAAATCACCAGCAGGGTTGCGACCATCATCCAGGCGGTGTCGCCCTTGTTGGGCACGGGTGCGGGCGCTGCGGCGGCGGGTGCCGCAGCGTCTGCTGCAGCGGGTGCTGCGACAGCGGCTGCCGGGGCTGCTACTTCGGCTGGCTTGGCTTCTGCAGCAGGTGCTGTTACAGCGGGAGCCGATGCCGGTGCTGCGGTCTGCGCCAGTGCAGCCGAACCGGCTGTCAACAGGCCCCAGCCCAGCGCGAGGGATACGAGTAGTTTTTTCATGTTGTTTCCAGTTTGATCAGTTGGCGACAGAGCTTGTGGCGTTGCCACGGCGGTCTGTCCCGCAAAATTTCACAAGGCCTCTTTCCCGGTTTCACCGGTGCGGATGCGAACGACCTGTTCGAGGTCGTAGACGAAGATTTTTCCGTCACCGATCTTGCCGGTGCGTGCGGCGCCTTCGATGGCCTCGATGACGCGCTCAACCAGTGCGTCGTCGATGGCGGCTTCGATCTTGACCTTGGGCAAGAAGTCGACCACGTACTCTGCACCGCGGTACAGCTCGGTGTGCCCCTTTTGGCGTCCAAAGCCCTTGACTTCGGTGACTGTGATGCCCTGCACGCCCATGCTGGACAAGGCTTCACGCACCTCGTCGAGCTTGAACGGTTTAATGATCGCCGTAACGAGTTTCATGGTTTTTCCTTCAGTGATTTGGGGAATCAGAACGTGTATTTCACGCCGACGGCCAGGGTGCTCTTGCCCAGGTTGTCAAAGGTTCCCACTTTGTAGAAGGAGTCTTTTGCATCGGTGCTGTAAGCGGTGAGCGATCCCGTCAGGCCGCCACCAAAGTCCTTGCCCAAAGCCAGCGAGAAGTCGGTGTAGTCACCGGCGTTGCCGGCCTGGTTGGGGATGGTCTGACGGCCAACGTGGGGAGTCAGGCTGAAGCCGCCGCCAAGGTCAAAGGTCGCGGCAAGTTCCAGGTAGGCAGAACCCGAGCTGTTGGGGTTGGCAATGAAGTTGCCCGTGCTCTGGCTGTATTTGACGGTCGCGATGCCGTAGGTCAGCGCGCCGTAGACTTCGGTGGTGTTGGCGTTCACCAGCACCTTGTCAGCGGTGTTGCCCGGGTATTGGTACGTGATCACGCCAATGTCGAAAGTGAAGTCTTTGGCGATCTCGCCCTTGTAGCCGCCATACAGATCGATTTCCGTGGTGCCATCGGTGGCGCCGACATAGTCCTTGATCCAGCTGACGTTAGAAGCCCAGGCTCCCACATAGACACCGCTCTTGTGGGCGAAGTCCACGCCGCCTTGCAGGGCAGGTTTGAAGGACGTCTGTGCGACGCTGCGGAAGCGGTAGTCGCTGACCACGCCCACGTTGAAGCTCAGAGTGGACTCTGGCTCGGCGGCAGCGGTTTGCGCCATGGCGGCGGTGCCGACGAATGCGGTAGCAAGAACGAGGATGGATTTGGTTTTAAAGTTCATGGAAGCTCCAGGGAGGGGTTAGGGATCGATCACACTAAGCAGGATGTATGCCATTTGTTTTTCTGAGGTTCGCTGCACCTTTGTGTCCACCAATGGGCACGCATTGCGTTATGCTAGCTGTATATATAAACAGCAAAAAGCAACACATGCGCACTGATTTAGGGCTGAGTCATCGCAGTGCGCACCAATTTGGGAGAGCGTGAAATGGGCTTGTCTTTGGTGCAGAGCCGTGCGCTGCGGGGTCTGGATGCGGCAAAAGTCACGGTGGAGGTGCATCTTGCCAACGGTTTGCCTAGCTTCACGATGGTTGGCTTGGCCGATGTGGAGGTCAAGGAAGCCCGCGAGCGGGTGCGCTGTGCCATACAGAATTCCGGGCTCCAGTTTCCGCACAACCAGCGCATCACGGTGAACCTGGCCCCGGCCGATCTGCCCAAGGACTCCGGCCGGCTCGACCTGCCCATTGCGCTGGGCATCCTGGCCGCCAGTGGCCAGATCGACGGCACGCAATTCTCGCAGTATGAATTCGCCGGGGAGTTGTCGTTGACCGGCGCCCTGCACCCGGTGCGCGGTGCTCTGGCCATGGCGCTGGCCTTGCACCTGGGCCAGGTTACAACCCGCCTGGTGCTGCCGCCCGGCAACGCCGAAGAGGCGGCGCTGGTGCCTGGCTCCGAGGTGTACCGGGCCCGCCATCTGCTGGATGTCGTACGCCAGTTCGCGCCAGCGGGTGCGACCCTGGATGGGTTGGATGCAGCCGGTGCACAGCCCGCAGATGACGACGGCTGGGTGCGTGTGCAGCCGGTGCCGCCGCCGCCCCCGGCGCGCAGGCCCGACATGGCGGACGTCAAAGGCCAGGCTGGGGCCAAACGCGCGCTGGAGATTGCGGCGGCAGGCGGTCACAGTGCGCTGCTGGTCGGACCACCGGGTTCGGGCAAATCCATGCTGGCGCTGCGGTTTGCAGGCTTGTTGCCCCCCATGTCCAATGATGAAGCCCTGCAGAGTGCCGCCATTGGAAGCTTGAGCGGGCGCTTCGCGATTGAAAACTGGGGCCAACGCCCGACCTGCAGCCCCCACCATTCGGCCAGTGCCGTGGCGCTGGTCGGTGGCGGGTCCCCGCCCCGCCCTGGTGAAATCTCTTTGGCCCACCACGGGGTCCTGTTTTTGGACGAATTTCCCGAGTTTCCGCGGGCTGCACTGGAAGCCCTGCGGGAACCGCTGGAGACCGGTTGCATCACCATCTCCAGGGCCGCGCAGCGCTCCGAGTTTCCGGCGCGCTTTCAACTGATAGGCGCCATGAACCCCTGTCCCTGCGGCTACCAGGGTTCCAGCGCGCACACCTGCCGTTGCACGCCGGACCAGATCCACCGCTACCAGTCCAAGCTCAGCGGCCCCTTGATGGACCGCATCGACCTGCATGTCGAGGTGCCCAACCTGCCCCATGTCGACTTGCTGGGTGCACCGGCCGGCGAAGCCACCGACAGCATCCGTGCACGGTGCAACGCGGCACGCCAGCGGGCCGTGGACCGCCAGGGCTGCAGCAACATGGCCTTGCAGGGGCGGGCGATTGACCAGCACATCCTGCTGGACGCCGATGCCCTGAAGTTTCTGAACGTGGCGGCCGCCCGGCTGGGTTGGTCGGCCCGCGGAACCCACCGCGCGCTCAAGGTCGCCCGCACCATTGCCGACCTGGCTGGTTCGCACCACACGCAGGTGGCACATGTGGCCGAGGCCATGCAGTACCGCCGCACCCTGAGCCGATCCCTGTGACAACCGCGTCTGCACGCAATACCGGCTACCAGGTTGGCCTGGTCGGCTGGTTGTCACTGGCCCAACTCATCAGTTGGGGCAGCGTCTTCTACACGTTCACGCTGATCATGGGCCCGGTGGAGCGCGAGCTGGGGCTGAGTCGGGTTGAATCGTCGCTGGCATTCAGTCTGGCCCTGCTGGCCGAGGGGCTGATGGCCTACCCGGTGGGCCGCTGGATCGACCGCGGGCACGAGCGCGCGGTCATGACAGGGGGCTCTTTGCTGGCGGGTCTGTGTTTGTTCGCCCATGGCTGGGTTGCCAGCAAGGCCGGGTTGTATGCCGTCTGGGTGGGGCTGGGGTGCGCCATGGCCGCCGTTCTGTATTCACCGGTGTTTGCCGTGGTGACGCGGCGCTTCCCCCACGACTTTCGCCGCGCCATCATCACCATGACCTTCCTGGGTGGGCTGGCCAGCACGGTCTTCATTCCCCTGACGGCCTGGCTGATCGCCGACCTCGGTTGGCGCCACGCCATGATGGCGCTGGCGGCCCTGCACGTAGCGGTCTGCGCACCGCTGCACGGCGCGCTGCTGCGCAACGCGCCCAAGCGCAGCGCTGCGCACGCCAGTCCGCAGGCCCATCAGGGCCGCTCGCTGAAGCAGCACATGCTCAGTGCACCGTTCCTGCTGATTGGGCTGTTCGTCGTGCTGATGATGTCGGTTACCGTGGCGCTGCCCGCGCACATGGTGAGCCTGCTGCGCGAACACGGCTTGGGCGAGGCCTGGGTCATCGCCATCCCGGCCAGCATCGGCGCCATCCAGGTGCTGGGGCGCTTGCTGCTGTTCTTCTTTGAGCGGCATTTCGATTTGCACCTGGCCAACCGCCTGATTCCCTGCCTGATGCCCGTGGGCCTGCTTGCCCTGTTGGTCGCACCCTGGACCGGCAGCGCCCACGGCGCCGTGGTCATCCTGTTCGTCGTGCTGTGGGGCATTGGCAACGGCATGCTGACCATCGTCAAGGGCACGGCCATTGCCGAATACGTGAACCGCGAGCACGTCGCGTCACTGAACGGCGCCCTGGGGCTGCCGCTGGCGCTGGCCCGATCTTCCGCGCCCCTGGGTTTGGGCCTGCTGTGGAATCCGCAGTCCGGCTACGCCGTGGGGCTGGGGGTGTTGTTGTGCCTCAGTCTTGTGGGCGTGGGGGCGTTGGTGGCGGCACAGAAGTTGTCGGCAGCCAGGGGCAACTCCTGAATTGATAGCAGAATAGCTTTATTTCACGAGGGCTAGAGGCCCATTTCCCTTAAGGCTTTCCTGGGCGCGGCGCGCCTACTGGTCCCTGAGCGGCACGCCGTTCTGGCGCAGGTAGGCCAGGATGTCTTTGCTCACCGGGCCGATGGCGCGCGCCTTTTCGGCCATCTCTGCCGCACTGCTGGTCTGACCCAGGGCGGCCAGGGACACGGCGGTGCCCAGCAGCCAGCGCTGCTCGTCCGGGCGCGACTGCAGGGCCATCATGTAGGCATGCACGCTGTCCTGGTGGCGGCCCAGGCGTTGCGCGGCGTTGGCGCGAATCGCCCACAGGTCGGCCTGGTTGCCCAGTAGCGGCTCCAGCCGGGTCAACATTTCCCAGACTGCGCCAAAGCGGGCTTCGGCCAGTTGCATGCGCGCCATTTCCCGCACCAGCGGGACCAGCACCGTGCTGGAAGCGCCCGGGGTCGTGCCGGCCTTGGCGCTGCGTTCGGCCGCCGCGATGGACTGCTGGACCAGGTCGATGGCGGCGTCACGCGAGCCTGCGTTCCACAGATTTTGGGCCTGTGCAATGGCGTCGCCACCCGCCTGCTGCTGACGCTGGATGGCGGGTGCCGTGGTGTCGCCAGTCTGGGCCGGCGCGGCCGCCGCCAGGACTGCCGGGGCACGGGCTTTAGGCCGTTCGGCGCTGGCAGGGGTGGGGGCGGCAACGGGACCGGGCGCGGCAACTGCCGACGCCGGCGGGGGTGTGCGGGGCGCCGCCGGGGCCACTGCGACGGCTGCAGCGGGTGGGGGCGTCGACAGCAGCGCATCCATCGCCCGCCGGGCGGACAGGCTGGATTCCATGCGCAAGGTCATGGCAGTGGCCGTTGCGCCCGGTGCTGGACTGGCTGCCACGTCCGGCGCGGCGGCAACTGCGCTGGCTTCTGCGACAGGCTGTGCCGGATGGTCAGCGGGTGCCGAGGCAGCAAAAGCAACGGACGCGGCAACTGCTGGCGCCGCAGCAGGCAGATTTACCGTGGCGGCAGGGCGCGCCGCGGTGTCCTCGCCGGTGGCGGAACCCTGGTTTTGCCACCACAGCCATGCACCAGCGCAAACGCTGGCCACCACCAGGGCGAGCATCCCCAGCCACAGACCTGGGCGTGTGGTGGTGCGCGCCAGGGTCGCCGGCTTGCCAAATGCGACGCTGGCGGTTCCGTGCCGCAAGGCGGACACGGCGGGTGCCGGGGCAGCGGTGGGCGCGTGGGCGTCCTGGCGCTGGTCCAGGTCGCGCAGCATTTTGTTGATCACACTCACAGCTTGCTCCTGGCGGGGGTACGCAGTTCGCCGTCCGAAAACAGGGCAGTGGTCGGCCGGGCGGAGGAGCGGCTGGTGGGCCACAGGCGGCGCCACCAGGGGCGCCGTGGTACCACGCCGGGCGTGTCGCTGGCCGCCAGCTTGACATGGGCGGTGGTGACCCGGTGCACGTTCTCGCCATAGGCCAGCATCAGGCATTTGTGCGCCAGCACGTTGATCAGCCGGGGGACGCCGCCACTGATGCGGGCAATCGCCTTGGCCGCCGCAGGCTCAAACACCTGCACATCGGTGTGGGCGTCCACGGCCGCCGTGGTTAACCGGTGCACCAGATACACCGGCACCCGGTCGGCGGCCATGGGGCCCAGGTATTCGCTGAAGGTGATGCGCTGCATCAGCTGGCGGATCTCGGGGCGGGCCAGCTTGGCGTCCAACTCGGGCTGGCCGAGCAAGACCAGCTGCAGCAGCTTGCGCTTTTCGGTTTCGAGGTTGGACAAGAGGCGCAGGCTCTCCACGGTGCGCAACGGAATGGCCTGGGCCTCGTCAATGCAGACCACCACCTGCCGCCCTTCCAGCGCGTGCGCCATCAGGCAATCGCGCAGGGCATTGAGCACACTATGGCGGCTGATAGGGGGCGTCAGCTTGATGCTCAGCTCCGAGGCCAGTGACATCAACAGGTCGTCGGGGCCCATGTCGGGGTTGGGTATGTAGGCGGTGACAAACTCGCCCTGCAGGGTCTTGAGCAGCTGGCGGCACAGCACGGTCTTGCCACAGCCGACCTCACCCACAATTTTCAGGAAACCTTCGCCACTTCGCAGCGCCACCAGCAGGGTGTTGAGTGCCGCCTGGGCGCTTTCGTGGGGGTAAAAAAAGGACGAGTCGGGCGTGATCGAAAACGGGGCCTCACGCAGCGAAAAGTGCCCCAGGTACATATCAGCGTGCCGGTCCTGCAGGTTCGACGCTGTAGGTGCTGCCGTCCATGCGGATGACGCGGGCGCGGCTGGCGTCCATGTCGTCCAGCGCGGCCCGGGTGCGCCGGGTCTGCGTTTCCCAGTCATCCGCACTGCGGATGATGGTGGGCTTGATCAGCACCACCAGTTCTTTCTTGCGGCCCGAGTTGAGTTTGTGGCCCAGGATCGACGACAGGAACGGTACATCGGATGTGCCCGGCATGCCGGACGACGTGCGGTTGGATTCCATTTGCATCAGCCCGCCAATGGCCACAATATTGCCGTCCTGGATGCGGACCATGGTGTCCGATTCATTGACCGAACTGGAGGCCAGTGGCAGTTTGTAATTGCCAATCGTGCCCAGGTCAATCTGCTTGGTCTTCTCGGTCACATTGGTCACAGAAGGACGCACATGCAAGGTGATGTTGTTGCCGTCGTCGATCTGCGGGGTGACATCCAGCGCAATGCCCGAGAAGAACGGCGTCAGCGTCAGCGTGGGCAGCGTCGGTGCCGTGGAACTGGTGGTGGATGTCGAGGCGGTTGACGCCGTCCCACCCGATACATTGGTCACGAAAAATTCGTCCGTGCCGACCTTCAGCAGCGCCTTCTGGTTGTTCATGGTGGCAATGCGCGGGCTGCTCAGGATCTGGATGTCGCCACGGGTTTCCAGAAATCCCAGCACGGCCTGGAATCCATCGGTGGCCAGGGCCAGTCCAAACAGTCCACCGCCCGCACCGGGCAGCGACAGGGTGTCGGCCAGTGTGGCCGCATTGCCAGCCGGGAATCCGGGCACATTGCCGGTCACGCCGTTGACCAGCACGTTGTTGGCTGTGCCGCCACCGACGGTGCCCATGACCCCGGTGTATTTGCCGCTGTTGCGCAGTGCGGACCAGTCAATACCGCTCTGGAAACCGTCGCGCAGTTCCACCTCCACAATCTTGGCCTCCAGCATCACCTGGCGCTCCACCGCAATCTGCGCGGCTTTGAGGAACTGGGCCACCTGGCGCAGCTCATCGGGCATGCCACGCACGGCCATGATGCCGGCTTGCGGGCTGACGATGACGTTGCGCCCGGCGCCGCCACCCAGCATGCCCTTGACCGCGTCGGACAGCTCGGCCCAGAAGTCGGTGCGTGAACTGGTGGTGACGCGGCTGCCAATTTGCTGGGTGCTGGCCCCGGCGCCACTGCCGGATCCGCTGGTTCCGTTGGCAGTGCCCGTGCTGTTGGCGCTGTTGTTGTTCGTGTTGCCGGTATTGCCGGACGAGCCTGACGACACCCGCAATTCACTGGTGCCCTCACGCAAGGCGTGCGGGTAGTTGATGGTGAACACCCGGGTTTGCAGCGTCGGCGCATACACCACGATGCGGCGTCCCTCAATCTTGAAGTCGTAGCCATACACGTCGCGAATCGCCTCCAGCGCCTCGGTGACGGTGACACCCCGCAGCGTGACCGATAACTTGCCCGAGACGTCGGGGTGCATCAGCATGCTGTAGCGGGTGTCGGCCACGATGGCCAGAAAGACTTCGCGGGCCTGGGCATCGTTGACCAGCAAATCCAGTTTGGGTTCGGCGGGTGCGGGCATGGCTTTGGGCGCCGGTTCAGCCAGGGCGTCGCTTACCTTGGTGGGCACGACGGCCGACGGCCGGACCGCGGGGGCGGCCAGCTCGGCCCGTACCGCATCGCTGACATCGGGGGTGCGCAAGGGGCGATCCGCAGCACAACCGGCAAGCAGACTCGCAACGATCAGGGCGCCGACCGATGGGCCCGGTGGAAACATTTTCGTCATGGTGGCGGCTTTGGTAATCATGTGCGTGAATCTCACGGGGGGGTATCTTGGCACAGGGTGGCAGACGCGACCCCGCACAGGGGTTTGGCGGCAATCGTCTTGCGGGTGATGCCTGCAAAGCGTGGCACCTTGATCAGGGCCTTGCCGTCGTGCAGCCAGACTTCGGTCTCGGTGATGCGCCTGACCTGCAGATTGCCCACCGTGTCACCTGGCGCATACAGGCGCGTGCCGACCATCAGGAATGACTGGTCGCCACGCACCATCACCGACATGCCTTCAACCGCCTTGGGCAGCGACCCGCCAGACACCGTGTCGGCAGGCTCCACGGTGGGGTCCCGGGCTCCCTGGGCTGCCAGGGGCAAGCCGCTCAGCAACAAGGCCACAGCCAAACCGGCCATGGCCAAACCGCGGGAATACGGGGCCAGGATCATGGTGGCACCCCCACGACGTAGACCTGCAGTGTCATTTCGGGCGCCTGTTTGGTGGTCTTGATTTGCAGATTGCCCCAACGCATGGCGGGCAGGGCGTTCTCCAGCGTTCGGACATAGCGCACCAGCTCGGCATAGGAGCCGGCCACGCTGAGTTCAAGGCCTCTGCGCGACAGGACCGCCGGCGCGGCCGTGTTGGCTGCTGTTGCCGTCGTAGCCTTGGGGCTGACCACGTCCTGCGCCAGCGTTGCGGTTCTGATCAGGGTCAGGCCTTCCTGGTGGCGCAAGAACTGCACCAGGGCTTGCTCGATGGCTGGCCCACCCTGCGCCAGTGGCGCCACCGCCTTGATATCCTGGTTGATGGCGTCCAGGCGCAGGTTGGCCTCGGCGATTTGGTCGCGCACGGCCTTGCCGGCGTCCACGGGCTGCGCCACGGCCTTCAATTCGTCACGCAGGCGTTGCAGTTCAGTGCCCTGCGCCGCAAAGCGCAGCTTGGCTTGCTGGTTAGCCAGTTGCGCGGGTGAGATCCACACCGTGTCTGCCAACGCCAGTGCGCAGACAAGGATCGCCAGAAACAGGAACACCCGCTCCCGCAGTTGCATGGCATCCACGCGCAGCGCCAGTTTTTGCCATTGCTGTTTCATGGTTTTGCCCCGGCCGCGCCAGCCGCTGTTTTGTCAACGATTGCCGCCGGCTCGATACTGACCAGGTTGAAGGACCAGACGGCACGGGGCGCAGCCTGGGGTGCCGACGCAGCGGAAGCGGCGGCGCTGGGTACGGTGACCGTCGCCGCCGTGGCATTCTCGACTTTCACGGTAGCCAGTTTGAGGCCTTGCATCAGCGGGCTGGTCGACAGCTTGTCCACCCAGTCATTCAGCGCCGCAGGCTCCAGCGTGAAGCCGGTGACTTCGAAGCGGGTGCCGTCCATCCGCACATCGGTAATCCAGACCGGTGCCGGAATGCTGCGGGCCACCCACGTCAGCCGATCCGAGTGACCCCAACCGGGGCGGAACATGCCCTCGACCAATGCCTGCTTCAGCTGCTCGCGCTGCTCAACCGCATTGCGCCGCTCCTGCAATTGCGCCAGCAGCGCCGGGTCCGCCGGGGCTGCGCTGGCCTGGCTTCGCTGGATGGCGGCCTTGAGGCTCGCCACGTCTCGGGCCTGTGCACTGATGGACTGGTTGAACGCTTCCGTACCACGGTCCAGATTCCAGACCCAGGTGCCGCACAGTGCCCCGCCCAGCAGCAAGAAGACCGCCAGCGCAATGGCCATGGTGTGCGCAGAAAAGTAACGCTTTTGCGTTAGCAGTATCGGCGTACAAAGATTGATTTGCTGGGGCATGGTGGGTGGTGGTCAGCAGGCTTACAGCTTGCGGGTTTCGGTGCGCAACAGCACCCCCAGCAGGGGCAAACAATAAATCTGGTCGGCCGTGGGGATGGCGTGCAGGCCCGGGAACTGCTCTTCCAGGGCCATGGCAGTGACGGCTTGTCCCATCTCGCGGCTCAACCAGGTTGCAAGCTCTGCCGAGCGGTCGCCGGCCGTGACGCGCAGCCCACCCAGGGGCATGCTGGACCAGGTGCGGTCCCACAAATCCAGGGAGCGCTGCACCTCCACCACAAAACGCTGGACCCGATCCGCGTCGCCATGGTCGGACGACGGGGTCGTGCCCAGGGTTCCCCCTCCCGCGTAGTCGGGCACGTATTCACCCACGGGGGTGAAGGCATCGGGCACGGCGTCGGCCGTGGCGTCGTGGACGGCGCCCCAGGGCATGGTCAAAAAGCCGGCTGGCAAGTCCAGGCGCCGGGTAAAAAACAGTTCTTCATTGGCGCTGATGGTCAGCACCGCCTGGCGCTCATCCGAAATGACCAGGGCGGCGTCCGCGCGGTCCAGTCGGCCATCGTGCCGGGCCAATGCGCTTTGCAGATTGCGCTGGGCGGTTTCCTGGATGTCGATCACCGGAACCTTCCAGTTCAGGGCATCGCCCAAGGTCATCACCTCGCGCACGACTTCATTCTTGGCGGCCACCACGAACAGGTGGTTGGGGCCTTTTTGCTGCCCGTCGCCCACCTGCATCACATCCAGTGTGATGTCGTCGATGTGGACGTTGACCATCTCCCGAATCTGGAAGCGGGCCGCAGCCCGCAGTTCTTCGGGTGCGACCGGCGGGGAGTCGATCTGCAGCAGCTGGTACTGCTCAGGGCGCAGCATGATGTGCCCCACCAGGCCCTTGAGCCCCAGCCCCTGCAAGCGGCGCACAAAGTCTTCCATGCTGTCCGCGCCCTGTTGCTCTACCCCCATTTGCTGAACCGCGAACAAGCCTTCTGAACTGGCCTTTGTTCTCAGATACGCGAACGTGCCAGCCGACCAGGAAGCGATGACCTGGTCTTGCGATGACTTGCCTTTCCAGGGCCAGCGCATGCCTAGATGCGCTCCTGCGGGGCGGACTGGTGGAGACGGATTGCTTCAATCATGGGCGGCCTAGCAATTGGGAAATTGCTCTCATTTTAATAGCTGTCAGCGCAATCATGTCACCGATTGACGGGCTTTGGTTCATTGTCTGGCAATTTCTGGACCAAATTGCATCAATAGTTCTCGCGGCGGTAGATCAGGGGGCTTCTAAAGATGCCAAAAGTCGCGAGGCCGGTTGTGCTCGGCAGGTAAATCGGTGCATTGAGAGCGATGTTGACATTGCCGCTCACACCCGGTGCGGCCAAGGTGAAGGTCCTGAGGCCTGCAACCACTGCCGCAGTGCCCGGGCTGACTACCGCTACCCCACCGCCCAGGCCATTCACAATGGTGGCCACCACATTGCCTCCAGCACCGGTCAGATTGCTGTTGAACGCGCTAATGTTGTCCGTCGCACTGGTCACCCAATTGGCCCCTGCGTTGTAGTACTGCACGGTTGCGGTCATGGGGAGCGGCAAGCGCTCGGAACCGTAGGCATTGGGTATCCGGATGCGTCCACTCACCACCTTGACGCCGCCTTCGACCGACGTCGCAGCAGGTGCACGCAAAGACACCACGCCGTCGGGGTCGGTCGCACGGACAAAGACGCTGGTCGGCAGTGTCGGGGCGGTGGCGAATGTGAAGACGGGCGCGGCCATTGACGCAGCATTCGAACCATTGGTAAAAGTGGAAGCCGCCGCCACATTGGCAGACATGGTCCCGCCAGGCGCAGTGGTCGCAATCGCCGTACCGCCTTTGCTAGCCACTGCGCTCAAAGTCACTGCTTTGGCGAAACTGCCGGTATAGTTTGTCGTAAGAGCGCCCGCCAGATTCCTGGCGTTGACCTGAGCGCTGAAGGCCTGGCCTGAGTAGACCATTCCCCCGGCCGGGCAAGCATTCACAGCCAGGCCACTCGCGGTTGCACCGGCATAGGGTGTGGACAATGTCAACGAGCTGGCACTGGGAACTGCGGCTACGACGTATTCCACACCGCCAATTTGAATCGTGTTGCCGGGTGATAGGGCTGACAGAAATGCTGTACCGGTGCCCGTCACCGCCGTTGACCCTGAGGTAACACCGATGGTTCCCACCGTCACGGCACAGGTCAGTGGCCCGGTTGCCGCGGTGTCGAAGTGGTCAGGAATAAACCGGCCCAAGGACACGGCGGTCTTGTTGCCGACGCTGCAGCCATATTTACCGCTGGCTACGACGTCTGACAGGTTGGCGTCGCTGGCAGTGCTGGTCACGCAATCGCCTGCACCACTATCCACCGCGGTGTAGCTATCGTCGCGGTATGCGCCCGCAGCCAGATACAGGTAACCCACTTCGGAGTAGGTGGCGTTGACAGCCGCCGCATTCCCGATCAGCGTGGCGGGGCCGAGGGTACCTACAGTGCCACCGGAGGCTACAGAGGTATCCTGCGATGTGATCTGGGCCGTCAACTTGGTGGCATCCCGGGTCAAGGTTCCTGCATAGTTGGTGCCCGTGCTGGTCGTGGCCTGCAAGCTGAAGTTGGCGCCTGCTTTGATGGTTGGTGTGGCCGTCGACGATGGCGCAGCAGCAGTGGCCGTGGTCACCAAGCTAACCGCCGACGGGCGTACTGAAAAATTGTCAGTAGAACAACTGACGATGCTTGGTGCCTGGTTGGCGTCCGTCACGCGGCAGCGCAAATCCGGGTACGCCTTGGTCACGGTCATGGCCGCGGTGCTTTTGCGTCCCAGGTCCGTGGGCTGACCGACCTTGGTAAAGGTCAATGTCTGGTTGACCGCAGGAGTGATTGCCGCGCGGGAAGCACATGCGGTCGCCCCGGATCCGTCCACCAGTTCCACGGTGACATCCTTATTCGCCCCGGAGGCATATGCAGTATCCACCGCATCCGCTGTGCCGTCGCTGTTGGTATCTTTCAACGCCACCACATCAAAGGCGAATGCCGTACCCGCCAATTTTGTGTAGAGATGTCCGGTCAGCGCTGCTGCTCCATTCTCCACGCAGTTGAACCCAAAAGGCACAGCGCACACAAACGCGCGGCTGTCATCACACGTGGTGACGGTCCCGTTGGTGTAGTCGCTGGCCACGCATGAAGCTGCCGCGTTGGAGTGCTCGGTGATGGTGCCTGACGCGACGTTGATGTTCAGGGAACCGGTCAGGTTGTCGCTCAAGCCGAATGTGACGCGGCTTTCGTTGGCAAAGGAATAGCTCGCCGTGCCGCCCCCTGCAACGACAGATGTCAGCGAGTTAATGGCACCTCCCGCCACATCGGACCAGGTGCCCCGGGCGGGCGTGGTGCTGAGATTCATGCTGGTGCCCGCCAGTGTGAACAATGCGTGCGTCGAGTCATGTGCTTCGATGGTGATGCTGGCGGGCGCGGTGCAGCTGGAGGTGGTGACATCGTGAACGATATGGAAGTGGTCCAGCGAGGTGCACGAAGCCCGGGTCAGGTTCATGTCGGCCAGGGCCTGGGGCGCGCTGATTTCTACGCCATAGATATAGACCTCATCGATGCTGCCGTTGGCGCTGTTGGGCGTGCCGCCACTCGGGGTTATGCCCGAAGTGCGGTTGTCGCCAACATAGACTGTGCTCAGCCCGGGCATGAATCCATTGGTGGTGCCCCGCGTGGGGACTCCGTTTTGCAGCACGCCATCCAGAAAAATTTGCAGAACCGTCTGGTTGGTGCCGGCGCGCATGTTCCAGGCAATGCCGACGTGGTGCCAGGTATTGGCTGCGAAGGTTTTGACTGGGGCAGTTGCGGTGACGCTGGTCCCTGCGGTGTCGGTCACGCGGAACGTGAGTGCTCCGGTTGCGGACTTCATCAGGAAGAATGGACGGTTGGCCACGGTGGTGGCATCCAGCAGCATCGCAGCAGAGCCCGCAGCGTTCCAGGCCAGATTGGAGTTGAACCAGAAATCAATCGCACCCTGGTTGCCAGGGGTGACGGGAGTGGCCACCGCGCCAATGACGGTGTCCAAAGTGTTGAGCGGAAAGCTGCCACCCCGGCACAACTTGCCTCCGGGGAAGAGGCCGGGCGCGACACTCGCTGCAAGGCCAACGCGTGACGCATGCTGGCTGTTGCCGGAGGTGTCCTTGATCTCGCCCGCGGCGCCGGTCCAGGCGCCTTCGTCGAAGCGGTATTCCGCTACCTTGGTCGCCAGCTGGTTGGCCGGATACCACAGCACGGCGGTACCGACAGTCGTGTCAATGAAGTTCTGGTTGTAGGCGTACTGTGTGTAATCGGTGGTGGTGAGCTGCACGCCTACAGTGGCGCCCAATCCGGTCGTGGAACCGGTGGTGTACTGGTATCTGAAGTTGCCATTGACTCCAGGCGTGCTTTCAAACAGGGCAACCTGGAAGCTGTAGCGTGTAGCGGCATTGCCGTAGAGCGCCACGTTGTCCCAGCTAATGACCAAGCGGCGGCTCGGCGCCACACCCAGCAACTCATACTTGACGTTGGCACCGGTAATTCCCGTGGCGGTGCCCGCGATGATGTCGATCCAATAGGCGGCCATCAGGTTTTTCGGCACGGCACTCAGGGTGCAGGGGGCTGTTGGCCCGGGGTTGCCCACGGTCGTGATGGGCAATGCCTGCGATGTGTAGTCCCGGTGGAAACCCGACACATCGGTGGGGAAGGCCAGCATGCCATTGGAATAGGCACGCACGCTGGAATACGATACACCGCCGAACGTGAAAGTAAAGCCGCCAGGAAACGCAATGTCCGACCAGTCATCGTCTCCCAACGGGAAGCCTGTGCACGCGGGCGAAGCTCCACTCGCATGCCAGGCCACGTTGGTCGCGGCGCCGGTTGGGGTGTCGTAGGCAAACACGTCGTTGCGATAGGCGTAGGTGGTCTGTGCCTGGGCCGGCGCAACGGCCAGGCCCAACCATGCCCAGCACAACCCGACCAAGTACCGCAGTACGAACTTGAAATACAGAAGGGGCTGGTGCACGGCTATATCTCCAAGGATGTTGACACACTGCGCTCTATGTAACCTATGCCACCGGGCGCTCCGCCGGATACCGCTGTGGACGTGAACTGGAATATTCTGGGCGCGACACCCGGTGTGATTCCGGTATCTGTATACGTAGCCATCCTGCATGTCACCGTTACGGTAAATCCTTCAATGGCCAAGGCGGTCGATGCGGCACTGCAAGCCGCAGCCGCCACGTGGTTGGCAACGCCCCACTCCAGCCCCGCCCGCGCCGCCCAATAGGCACGCGAACCCTGCACATCCTGGGCCGATGTGATTTGCTGTGAATTCGAAAACGACACCATGTAGCCACCCAAGGCCGCGAGCGCGACGATCAGAAAAATGGCCGCAATCGCCGCAAAGCCTTGTTGGGTTCGTGATGGCTTCATGGGGTGTTGTCCACGTGCACTTCGTGCTGCAAATTGACGGTCTCCGTGGCAGTGCTGTCCTGAATGCTCAGCACCATGGTGACGATTGCATTGCGCTGCAGGTCTGTTGGTGAAAAGGCAAAAGACGTGCCTGCGCAATCGACGTTGGTCGCAACAATTGATCCGGCTGTGCAGCTGGTGGGTGCGGTCATCGTGGTAGACGCATTGCGATACAGCGTGTTGGTGGCGGTATCGCACTGGTAGGTCACCATTTGCTCGTTGGCCGCAACCACATGGAAGCGCTTGCTACCGGATTCCAACGGAAACTGTCTGGCCGGGAAGAAGCTGATCGGTGTCTCGCCTGCGACGGCCGCACCAATCGCGGTGATCGGTGCCGTGTTGTCCCCGGTATATGCATCGGCCCCCGGTATACCTAGGTTGTACACCACCACCAGATCGCCAACGGCAATGATCTGGTCATTGGGCAATGCGAATGCGGGGCCTGCAAACGTGGCGTTGTCGCCCAACATGTTGAAGCTGAGCACCCCCGGTGCGCTGAATGTCAGGGCATTGGTGCCTTCCGCCCGGTATCTGCCACCGGTTTTGGTGGGTATGAATTCCAGACTTTTCGCGCACGTGGCGTTGGACCGAATACTGTTGGGAAGCGCTCGGTGCAAATCACGCGCGATGCGCCGCACGGTGGTATCGGCCACGTCGGTCAACGCAGCGCGTCGCGCGCTGCTGAAGTAGGCATCGATCGGGCCGCGCATGAAGACCGACATGATCCCGCCGATCGCGCCCATGAGCACGATGACCATGATCAGCTCGACGAGCGTAAAGCCCTGGTGTTTTGCTGAAGTGGTTGAATGAGACTGCATTACTAGTCGCCCTTTAACGGTCGTTGCCCCGATACCCAACGATGGTGATCACATTATTTTGGGTGTCCGTAACGGAAACTTCAACGCGCTTGAGGTTCACACCCCCCACGGCCACCGTGGTCACCGCGACTGCTGGCAGGACGCTGTAGTTCGCCAATGCGGCAACCGCATTGCCCTGCGCGTCGGTGATGCCCGTCGAGGTGAAGCCGTTGTAATCGCACACATCGTCCCACCGCGGACGGTTGGCAACTACGCCCCCATTGCACACACCCGGCGTGCCGTTGCCGTCCCCGTTGGGGTCCACGAAATCCTTGAGCAGGATTTCCTCCAGCAGCGACTCTGCAATGGAGAGCGCCTGCTTGCGTACCATAGGGTCTGCGCTGCGGCTCACACTGGTGGTAAAGACCGACAAGACACCCGCAACACCAACGCCCACAATCACGATAAATATGATGAGCTCGATCAACGTAAATCCGCGCTGACGGTCACTACTCATGGATATACCCCGTGCCGGGCTCCACGGTGATGGGGGTGCTATTGGCAACCGTGATGGTGATCGCTGTTGCCTGGTCCGTACTGCCCAGGGGCGTGAACTGGAAGGGCAATGCCGGGCCCGCCAATCCCGTACCACGCCGATCGACATCGGGTCGCGGCAGAGGAGAGGTCAGTGGCGGTGCCTGTGCCGCCGTCGCGGCGGCACAGGTAGCGGGCGCCGGGTTGGCAACAAACATCGTCATGGTTATGCCATCCACGTTCACCGTCACACACACGGTGCGCCGCTGTGCGATGGCGGTTTTTTGCGCAAAACGCAGTGTGGCAATAGTTTCGTCATGCAACCCGCGCCCGGTAAAAACCTCTCCGTTTAATCGTGGAATAGCAACTATTGCCAGCACACCCAGGATCACGATCACCATGATCAATTCAATCAACGTAAAGCCGAGCTGTACCCAACGGCGGCTAGGCCCCGAGGGATTGGCGCTACTTTGCAGATCGTAGATTCGCATGGTGTTTAGTGAAAATGGCAAAGAACTGCAGTGGGCAACTTGGCACAATACCGGGCTTGCGTTGAATCCATCTAAAAGCTTCAATTGACATGTCGCTGTGACAAAAACAAGTGAAGTAAAAAAGCCGCCAAAAGAGGCGGCTTTGATTGCATTCGCAGTTCCTGAATCCGATCACAACGGATTCAGGAATTTAGCATGGTCACCATGTCTGCCCATCAAACACCGCTTAACCCGTGCAAATCACCGTTGCAGCCGCTGTTACCGATGGGGTAGCCTGGGTACTTGTCAGCGTGATCGTTACAGTGCTTCCAGCAGCAGCAGGAGCAACACACGTTCCGTCAGTTGTGATAGTGATGCCAGTAGGCAATCCACCGGTCATAGCGTTCCCGGCAACCAAGGCGGCCCCGGCAGCAGCCGCATTCAGTCGGATGCATCCATTGGCTGGGGCCCCTGTGAAGCCCCGTGCTGAACAGACGGAGTAGTTAATAGCTGAAGCCGAGGACAGGGCTCCCGCAGTGCCTTGCACCGCAGACAGCGCCGCATCGGCTTTCAAATCTACAAACCGGGGCAAAGCCACGGCCGCCAGAACGCCCAAGATGACGATCACCATCACCAATTCAATCAACGTAAAACCTTGTTGTGCTTGTTTCATAGTAGTCACCTTTTAATGAATATCCCACCGCACCCGGCAGGCTTGCCCGGGACCAACGACCGCAAAGATCGCACTTACCGGCAAATTCTAGTACTCCTACATCGAGTTGTGCGTGAAGTTTGAGTGCCAAACGTATGAATTAGTTCACGAATTTGCCGCAAATCCTGCTTTACGTCAGCGCAAAACCTGCTCAAACCAGCGGTAATTGGCTTGGGGGGACAGGCGAAAAACACCGTTGACAGCTTCCACCCGAAACCAGATGACATCCGCCTCCTGGGTCGGCTCCAGCCCCTGCGGGTACCGCAGGCGGTAGCCGATGCAACCACATTCAGGGTCGAACACCCAATTGCCGGGCGACACCGTACCCACGGTTGCCTTCGTTGCATTCCCGGCAAAATTGGGTACGCCCTGCAGCAGCGCAAACGGATTGGTGGTCTTGGGCTGTGTTGATGCAACAGGTGGCCGCGTGGCCTTCAGCAGTTGCTCAAGGGTCAGGGTATCGCGCAAGAGTTTGAGGGTCAGTTGCACGGTAAGCCTTTCGGCTTGCCCCTGCACAACCCCCACCTGGCGTTCAAACGCCCCAATCAATGCAACCAACACTGCGGCAACCAGAGCCCACTCCAGCAGGCGATGATTCTGCCAGGGGCTTGCCGTCGCCATAGACCTAGCCGCCGCCTTTGCCCATGGCAGCCTGCCCCAGGTTCCACAACGGCAGGAATACGCCCAAGGCCAACAAGAGGACCAGCACGCCGATGACGGCCAGCAAGATAGGTTCAATGGCGGCGGACAGGCCCTTGATGTTGTAGTCCGTTTCGCGCTCGTACATGCCGGCAATCTCAAACAGCAGGTTGTCCAGTTCGCCGGTTTCTTCGCCCACATTGATCATTTGCAGCACCACGGGTGTAAACACGCCCGTTGCCGCCGCGCAGCGCGAGATGCTCTCGCCGCGCTCAATGCCATCGCGCATCTGCTCAATGCGCGACCCGATGAAAGCGTTGTCCACCGTTTGCGCCACCACGGTCAGGGCTTGCACCAGGGGCACGCCACTCTGGCTGGACAGGGCAAAGCTGCGGGCAAACCGGGCCAGTGTGGCCTTGAGGATGATCTCGCCGATGATGGGCAATTTGAGCTTGCGTGAATCCCAGCGGTAGCGACCCTCGGTGGTGCGCAGGTAGGCGCGCACGGCGATTCCGGCCCCAACGCCCGCAGCAATCAGCAGCGGCCACCACTTGATCATCCAGGCAGAAAACCCCAGCAGGCCGCGCGTGATGAGGGGCAACTGCGCGTTAAAGCCGGCAAACACTTTGGCAAACACAGGGATGACAAAGATATTGAGAATGACCACGGCAATGGCCATGGCAATCATCACAAAAATGGGATACCGCGTGGCCTGCTTGATGCGCTCGCGCACATCGCGCTCAAACTCCATGTGTTCATTGAGGCGCAAGAACACTTCGGTGAGCCGGCCGGTCATTTCCCCCACCTTGATCATCGAGATATAGAAGCCGCCAAACAGATTCTGGTGGCGTGCCATGGCGGCGGACAGTTCACGGCCCTGGTCCAGGCTGGAGCGGATGTCCTTCAGCAGATCGACCATGGCCGGCTTGGTGGCCGATGCCTGCAAGCCCGAGAAGGCCCGCAAGATGGGCACCCCCGCCTTGTTCAGCGTGTACATCTGGCGCGAGAAGACCATCAGGTCCTCGTCCACCACCGGTTTGCGGTTGAGGCGGGCAAACCAGTTCTCGGTCGCCTCCTCGGTTTGTACTTTGGCCAGCGCAATATGCACCGGCGTGACGCCTATGGTCTTGAGCTGGTCGGCGACGCCGTTTTCGGTCATCGCCTCCAACTGGCCATCGACGGCTTCACCCCGGTTGTTTCGGCCCCTCCACTCGAAGACTGCCATGGGGGTTTAAGTCTCCGCGTCCGAGTCACCCACGTCAAAGCCGACGCGCAGGGCCTCTGCCAGTGAGGTTTTGCCCTGGCGGACCAGCTCCAGCGCATGAAACGCCATGGTCTGCCCCTTCATGCGCTCCCGCGCGGTGCGCATGAATCCTGCGGGGTCGGAGTGCGAGGCGGCGTGGGTCAGCTCAGCGTCCATCTCCAGCAGTTCGTACACACCCAGGCGCCCGGAATAGCCTGTGCCATTGCAGGCCGAGCAGCCCATGCCGCGCTTGGGCGCGGCGGTTTCGCCCGGTGCAAGCATGGTGTCGAGCCACCCCTGTTCTTGCGGCGAAGGCTTGTGTGGCGCTGCACATTCCTTGCAGTTCAGACGCACCAGCCGCTGGGCGATGACCGCCTGCAGCGATGTCGACACCATGAACGGTGGCACGCCCATGTCCAGCAATCGGAACGGCGTGCTCATGGCGTCGCGCGTGTGCAGAGTGGACAGCACCAGGTGGCCGGTGATGGCTGCGCGCATGCCGATCTCGGCGGTTTCGGCGTCCCGCATTTCGCCGACCAGCACCACGTCCGGGTCCTGGCGCAGCACGGCGCGCAGCACGCGGGCAAAGGTCAGTTCGATCTTGTCATTGACCTGCACCTGCGACAGGCCGGGCAGGCGATATTCAATCGGGTCTTCGACCGTGATGACCTTCAGTTCGGCGGCATTGATCTCGGCCAGGGCCGCGTACAGCGTGGTCGTCTTGCCCGAGCCGGTAGGCCCGGTGACCAGCACCATGCCTGCGCTGCGCCCCAGTACCTCGCGAAAGCGCTTGAGCATGGCGTCGGGCATGCCAATGCTGTCCAGGCGGCGCATGCCCGCGCCCTGGTTGAGCAGCCGCATTACCGCGGCTTCGCCATAGACGGTGGGCAGGGTGGAGAGGCGCACGTCAATCGTGCTCTCCTTGATGCGCACGCTGAAGCGGCCGTCCTGCGGCAGGCGCTTCTCGGAAATGTCCAGCCCGGCCATGAGCTTGAGCCGCTGGGCCAGCGCCGCGCCGATGCGCTTGTCGGCCTGGGTCTGTACCTGCAGCACGCCGTCCACGCGCACGCGCACCTGCAAGCCGTCTTCCTGTGGCTCGATGTGCACGTCGGAGGCGCCGACCTGCGTGGCGTCTTCAAACAGCGACTGCAGCAGGCGCACCACGGGCGCGCCCTCCAGGCCTACGGTGGCGGTGAGTTCGCCAAAATCCACCGCGTCGCCCAGGTCTTTTTCCAGGGCGCGGGCCAGGCCGCTGATTTCTTCGGTGCGCCGGTAGAGGCGGTCGAAGGCCGGGACTAGGCCGCTCTCGGGGACCGCTGCAATGGCGATGTTGCGTTTGAGGATGCGGCTGAGTTCGTCAAAGGCAAACAGGTCTAGCGGATCACCCAGCGCCACCAGCAGCGTGTCGCCCTTGTCTTCCAGCACCAGTGCCTTGAAGCGGCGCGCGGCGGACTCTGGCAGCAGCTTGACTACGTCTGCCCTGAATGGAAAGGTCTTGAGGTTGACGAACGGGATGCGCAACTGGCGCGCCAGCCCGTTGGCCAGCAGCTCTTCGGTGATGATGCCAGTTTCGATCAGCAGTCGGCCCATCTTCTTGCCGGTGGTACGCTGCAGATCCAGGGTTTGTTGCAACTGCTCTTGCGAGATCAGGCGTTGTTGCACCAGCACATCGCCCAGACGCAGTTTCTCGGGACGGCCCGGTGCCGGGCGCGGAGCGTCCGGCGCGCTGGGCGCGCTAGCTGCCATGTTCATGCGCTTGTTCCTTGTGCGTGTAGGCAAAAATAATAGCACGCGGCGCAAGAACCACCTATTGGAAACCCATGGCAGGCCTCTGGCGAGGCAGGAGACGCACAGATCGTGCGTCTCTACAGGAAGCGGGTCGGTGCTACGGGGTGATGACGCCGTTGTTCACGGTCACGTGGGCACCGACCGACAGGGGGCTGGCGTGCTCCAGTCGCATGGTGGAGCCATCTTCCATGCGCAAGTCGATGTGGTAGACCGTTTCTTTCTTCATGCGCTTTTCCACGGTGTTGCCTGCGTAACCGCCACCGACCGCACCGACCACGGTTGCAATGGTCTTGCCCGTGCCACCGCCCACCTGGTTGCCCAGCAGCCCGCCCAGCACGGCGCCCGCCACCGCACCGGCACCGCTGCCGGCGCCATCGCGTTGTACCGGGGTGACGGCGGTTACTGTGCCGCAATGGGCGCAGATGACACGGGGAGGCGGCGGCATGGGGGTGGCCATTGCCACGGGCGGTGTTTCCACGGCGCTTGGTGCAGCAGGTGCCGATGGGGCAACCGACGCTGTGTTCTTTTGCGCTATCTTTTTGGTAGTGGCATGGGCAGGTTTGGAGAGGGCTACCGGCTCATTTGCCGTTGAAGCACCTGGCGCTGCGATGGGCGCTGGCGAACTGGCAGCTGCTGCCGCAGACGCCGGTGAGGCTGATGGGGCCGAGCGCATTTGCACCAGCGCCACGCCCAAGGCCAGCACGGTGGCGCCTAACGCGCCAACCGCTGCCCACAACCATCGATTGGGAACGGTGTGTACTTGGCCGGATGAATACATGGGGGTCGTCGACATAAGGGTCCTTCTAGATGAACCCTTACAACGCAGCCAACCCGAGATAGGCGCACAGGCACTGATCCCAAACCCCTTTCAATGTGTAACCGGCCGTAAACCGGATGCAGTTTGCGGCCAACATTTCAAAAATGATAGCGCTCTAAGCAAGCAATTAAAGGGCTTTCCGTGACTTTGCGCACATACCCAGCATTGGTGCTAACGATATACTGCAATTCCCGACACCAGGAGACACCCCATGGCACGCAAACAACAAACCGGTTTTACCATCATTGAACTGGTGATCACGATAACCATCATCGCCATCTTGGCGGCCATTGCACTGCCTAGGTACGTCGCGTTGCAGTCCGATGCGCGTGCTGCCAAATTGCAAGGTGCAGTGGCTAGCGTGAAGTCAGCCGCCGCCTTGGTCAAGGCCGTTTGCATGACGCAGACCGCTACGGGCTCCACCAGCCAGCTCATGGCCGGTGGCTGCAATGTGGCTGCGGGAGCTACCGTGGGCGTGCTCATGGAAGGGCAGACACTTCCTACCGGCACGTTGACAGCCTTTTCATATCCCACGGCCGCAGCTGGTGGTATTCAAGTTGCTTCACAGTTGTTGCCAACGGACTACACGCTCACTTTCGCCGGCAATGTGATGACCGTTCAACCAACCGGTGCGTCCAATCCCCCTACCTGCCAGTTCCAATACACTTGGGCACCAGTAGCCAACGGCGCGCCGACGGTCTCGGTGCCTGTTATCACCGGTTGCTAGCTTCCCTTCGAATTCGGTCAAAAAAAGAGCGCCCCAGTGGCGCTCTTTTTTTGCCTACAGATTCGGTGCCAGCAGGCGTTGTAACTCGCTCGGATTCAAATGCCGCCTACGCGCCAGGTCCTGCAGCTGGTCGTCGCCAATCTTGCCGACGCTGAAGTAGGTGCTGTCCGGGTGGGCGATGTAGAAGCCGCTGACGCTGGCCGCCGGGGTCATGGCCAGGCTTTCGGTCACGCCCATGCCGATTTCCTCGCACTGCAGCAGCGCGAACATGTCCTGCTTGACGCTGTGGTCCGGGCAGGCCGGGTAGCCGGGCGCCGGGCGTATGCCCTGGTATTGCTCGGCAATCAGGGCCTGTGCGCCCAGTGACTCATGCGCCGCATAGCCCCACAGGTCGGTGCGCACTCTTCTGTGCAGGGCCTCGGCAAAGGCCTCGGCGAGCCGGTCGGCCAGCGACTTGAGCAGGATGGACGAGTAGTCGTCGTGCGCGGCCTCAAAGGCCTGGGCACGCTTGTCGGCGCCAATGCCGGCGGTGACGGCGAAGAGGCCGGCGTAGTCCAAAATCTCTAAGCCATTCTGGCCGCTAGCCCTCGTGGAATCTGCGTGATGCGCTCCTGAATTAGCAGCATGTCGCGGTGCGACGAAATCGGCCAGGCAGCGGCTGGGCATCTGCATGCCGTCCACCACCTGCTTCTCGGTTTGCTGGCGCAGGCCGTACCAGGTCAGCGCCCGCTCGGTGCGGGTCTCGTCGGTATAAAAGGCAATGTCGTCCTCGTCCACGCTGTTGGCCGGGTACAGGGCGACCACGGCGTTGGCGGTCAGCCAGCGGCCGTCCACAATTTTCTTTAGCATGGCCTGGCCGTCGGCAAAGACGCGCTTGGCCTCCGCACCCACGACCGCGTCCTCCAGGATCTGGGGATACGGCCCGGCCAGGTCCCAGGTCTGGAAGAAGGGGCCCCAGTCGATGTAGGGGGCCAGTTCGCCCAGGTCAAAATTCTTGAAGACACGTCGGCCAATGAACTTGGGCTTGGTCGGCGTGTAGGCGCTCCAGTCCACCACAGTCTTGTTGGCGCGGGCCTTGTCCAGCGTCCACATCGGCGTCTGCTTTTTGTTGGCGTGCTGGTGGCGCACGCGGGCGTAGTCCTGATTCAGCTCGTCGATGAACTGGGCGGCGCCATCGCCCAACAGGCTTTGCGCCACGCCCACGCTGCGCGAGGCGTCGGGCACGTAGGCGACAGGGCCGTCGTAGTGCGGCGCAATGCGCACGGCGGTGTGCACACGGCTGGTGGTGGCGCCGCCGATCAGCAGCGGGATCTTCTTGATGCGGAAGTAGTCGTCCTTCTGCATCTCGCCGGCCACGTATTGCATCTCTTCCAGGCTGGGCGTGATCAGGCCGGAGAGGCCAATGATGTCCGCCCCCTCCACCTTGGCACGCGCCAGCACCTCGTGGCAGGGCACCATGACGCCCATGTTGACCACGTCGAAGTTGTTGCACTGCAGGACCACGGTGACGATGTTCTTGCCGATGTCGTGCACGTCGCCCTTGACGGTGGCGATGATGATCTTGCCCTTGGTGCGCACGTCGCGCCCGGCCGCTTCGTCCAACCTCTTTTCTTCCTCAATATAGGGGATCAGATGCGCCACGGCGGACTTCATGACCCGCGCGCTCTTGACCACCTGGGGCAAGAACATCTTGCCCTGGCCAAACAGGTCGCCAACGATGTTCATTCCATCCATCAGCGGGCCTTCGATGACGTGCAGCGGGCGCCCGCCCTTGGCCAGTACCTCGCGGTAGGCTTCCTCGGTATCCTCGGTGATGAAGTCGGTGATGCCGTGCACCATGGCGTGGCTCAGGCGCTGGGCCACCGATGCCGGGGCCTCCGGCGTGCCGCGCCACTCCAGCTTCTTGCTCTCGTCCTTGGCGCCGCTCTTGGCGGTCTCGGCAATCTCGACCAGGCGCTCACCGGCGTCGGGTCGGCGGTTCAGCACCACGTCTTCGACCCGCTCGCGCAACACGGGCTCCAGGTCGTCGTAGACACCGACCATGCCGGCGTTGACGATGCCCATGTCCATGCCGGCGGCAATCGCGTGGTACAGGAACACAGTGTGGATGGCCTCGCGCACCGGGTCGTTGCCGCGAAAGCTGAACGACACGTTGGACACGCCGCCGGACACCTTGGCGCCAGGCAGGTTGGCCTTGATCCAGCGTGTGGCCTCAATGAAGTCGACGGCGTAGTTGTTGTGCTCTTCGATGCCAGTGGCAATGGCGAAGATGTTGGGGTCGAAGATGATGTCTTCGGCTGGAAAGCCGACTTCGTCCACCAGGATGCGGTAGGCCCGCTCGCAGATCTCGATCTTGCGTTCAAAAGTGTCGGCCTGGCCTTTTTCGTCAAAGGCCATGACCACGGCGGCGGCACCGTAGCGGCGTACCAGCTTGGCCTGCTGGCGGAAGGCGTCTTCGCCCTCCTTCATGCTGATGGAATTGACAATACCCTTGCCCTGCACGCAACGCAGGCCGGCCTCGATGACGCTCCACTTGCTGGAGTCGATCATGACCGGAACCCTGGAAATATCGGGCTCAGATGCTATCAAATTGAGAAAACGCACCATGGCGGCCTGGCTGTCCAGCATGGCCTCGTCCATGTTGATGTCAATCACCTGGGCGCCGTTTTCTACCTGCTGACGGGCCACGGCCAGGGCCTGCTCGAAGTCGCCGTTCAGGATCATGCGGGCGAAGGCCTTGGAGCCCGTGACATTGGTGCGCTCGCCGATGTTGACGAACAGGGAATTGCCATCGACTGTGACCGGCTCCAGACCGGACAGCATCATGGGGGCAACAGTAGTAGGAATAGAGGGCATGCATCTCACCTGTAAAAAAACACGGGCAGGTGAGCGTCGTTGGGACATCCAAGCCTGACGGGACCACTGTGTGACCGCTGCAACGCTCCTTGGATGCCGCAATTTTAAGGGAGAACCGGCGTGCTGCGCGCGCCGTGGTGGTTTACCATCACAACCATTGCCACAGCGCAGCCGTCGTCTGCCGGGCAAAGAGGCGGACACCACGGTCATGAACTCTGACGAAAACAACCCCACAAACCCGCATGCCCGCGCCTTTGAAACGGCGGCCGAACTGCTCACGGCGCCCAATGCGCTCATCCACCTGACGCTGGAGGAAGCCCGCGTGGTGGTGGGCTATATGACGCCGCGCTTCATCCCGGCTGAAACCACCTTTATTCGCGAAGGCGATGCGGTCGACGAAGGTTTTATGGCACTGCTGCTGGAGGGCGAAGTCGTGGTGGAAAGCGTGACCGTGAGCCGTACCGAGCCGCTGACCATCAGCGTGCTGGGGCCCGGTGCGCTGGTCGGTGAAGTGGGGCTGGTCGACAAGGAGCCCCGCTCGGCGTCGTGCACCACCGGCACGGATTCCCTGTGCGCCATCCTCACGCGCGATGCCTTGCAGGCGCTGATCACCGACGAGCCCCGTATTGGCGCCAAGCTGCTGCTGGCCATTGCCGCCCGGCTGGCTGAGCGCCTGCGGGATAACGCCCGCAAGCTGCGCCTGTACGCCAAGCTGGCCAAGGCCATGCAGCTGGAGATTGACCGCTCGCTGGTACCGCGGCCTTGAGCATTCAATAAAATGTGCCTCTAGCCCTCGCGGATGCTGGGTTTATCGCTATCTAAACGATAGCGAACCGCCGCAGTTTCCAAAAACCCCGCGTCAGGCGGCTTCCCTGTAAAACACATTGCGCCGCAGGCTGCGTCCGGGTAATGGGGCCACCGCGTGGGCAATCGCCCCAATGTGGTCGGGCGTCGTGCCGCAGCAGCCACCCACGATATTGACCAGGCCCTCGGCGGCAAATTCGCGCACCAGCCGGCTGGTCACGTCCGGCGTCTCGTCAAAGCCGGTGTCGCTCATGGGGTTGGGCAGGCCGGCGTTGGGGTAGCAGCTGATGAAGGTATCCGGCGCCACCTTGTTCAGCTCCTGGATGTAGGGGCGCATCAGCGCCGCACCCAAGGCGCAGTTCAGGCCAATGGCCAGCGGCTGGGCGTGGCGCACGCTGTGCCAGAAGGCGGTCACGGTCTGGCCGGACAGGATGCGCCCGGAGGCGTCGGTCACCGTGCCGCTGATGATGATGGGCAGGCGCTCGCCCGAGGCTTCAAAGTATTCGTCGATGGCAAACAGCGCCGCCTTGGCGTTCAGCGTGTCAAAAATGGTTTCCACCAGCAGCACGTCGCTGCCGCCCTCTACCAGTGCCTGCACCTGCTCGTAATAGGCCTGGCGCAGCTCTTCAAAGGTCACGTTGCGGGCGCCGGGGTCGTTGACATCCGGGCTGATGCTGGCGGTCTTGGGCGTGGGGCCGACCGCGCCTGCCACAAAGCGTGGCTTGTCGGGGGTGGAGAACTTGTCGCAGGCGGCGCGGGCCAGGCGTGCCGATGCCAGGTTCATCTCCACTGCCAGATCGGCCATGTCGTAGTCGGCCTGGGCCACCGTGGTGGCGCCAAAGGTGTTGGTTTCGATCAGGTCGGCGCCGACGGCCAGGTAGCGCTCATGGATGTCGGTGATGACGTCCGGGCGAGTGATGCTGAGCAATTCGTTGTTGCCCTTGACGTCGCGGTGGAAGTCCTTGAAGCGATCGCCCTGGCTACCAGGTCCGGTGAAGCCGGAGCCGCGGTACTGCGCCTCGCCCAGCTTGAAGCGCTGGATCATGGTGCCCATGGCGCCATCCAGAATGGCGATGCGTTGGGCCAGGATGCCGGGCAGTGCCTGGGCGCGGGTGTAGGTGACGGGTTTCATTTTCAGCGGCTCACTTTCTCGGTAGACAAGTGAGCGCGGTTGACAAACCCAAGCCTGGCGGTCGTTGACGCACTGTGTGCACAGTGCCCGGCCGCTGCAGCGCTCCTTGGGAAGCACTGATTTTAGTGCACGGCGGCTGCCGCGTACAGGGTGCCGGTGCGGCTCCATGCCCGACAATAGGGCTTCTACGCTGGCCCACCGCCAATCGTTCACAGCGATTTGAGGTGCTAGCCCTCGAAAACATTGCATATCACGCTACTATTTTGATAGCAAACGATTTACCCACCGCCAGCCAGACCTGCCACGCCATCCTGCAAGAGGTGTTTGGCTACCCGCAGTTTCGCGGGCCCCAGCAGGCCATCGTGGAGCATGTGGTCCACGGTGGCGACGCGCTGGTGCTGATGCCCACGGGTGGCGGCAAGTCGCTGTGCTACCAGATTCCAGCCATCGCACGCCAGCGCGCCGGACACGGGGTGACGCTGGTCATTTCCCCCCTGATCGCGCTAATGCACGACCAGGTGGGTGCCCTGCACGAGGCCGGTGTCAGCGCTGCCTTTCTGAACTCGACGCTGAGCAGCGAAGAGGCCTACCAGGTCGAGCAGCGCATGCTGCGCGGCGACATCACGCTGTTGTATGCGGCACCCGAGCGCGTCACCAACCCGCGGTTTCTGGCGCTGCTGGACGCGCTGTATGACCGCCACCAACTGAGCCTGTTTGCCATTGACGAGGCGCACTGCGTCAGCCAATGGGGGCACGACTTCCGCCCTGAGTACCGGGCGTTGACGGTTTTACACGAGCGCTATGACGGGGTGCCGCGCATGGCGCTGACGGCCACGGCCGACGCACTGACCCAGGACGACATCTTGGAGCGCCTGCAATTGCAGGTGGCGCGGGCCTTTGTCAGCAGCTTCGACAGACCCAACATCCGCTACACGATTGTGGAAAAGCGCGAGGCCGTGCAGCAACTGCTGCGCTTCATCGAGCGCGAGCACGAGGGCGATGCCGGCATCGTCTACTGCCAGTCGCGAAAACGCGTGGAAGACGTGGCCCAGACGCTGGTGGACGCCGGTATCCATGCCTTGCCCTACCACGCGGGGCTGGACAACAAGGTGCGCCAGGACCACCAGAACCGTTTTTTGCGCGAAGACGGCGTGGTCATGGTGGCGACCATCGCCTTCGGCATGGGTATCGACAAGCCCGACGTGCGCTTCGTCGCCCACCTGGACATGCCCAAGAACATCGAGGGCTATTACCAGGAAACCGGCCGTGCCGGGCGCGACGGCCTGCCGGCCTACGCCTGGATGGCCTATGGCCTGCAGGACGTGGTCAACCAGCGCCGCATGATTGACGAGAGCCCGGCCGGCGAGGAGTTCAAGCAGGGCCTGCGCGGCAAACTCGACGCCCTGCTGGGTCTGGCCGAAGCCACCGACTGCCGCCGGGTGCGGCTGTTGGCATATTTCGGGGAGCAGTTGGGGGACGGCCCCCAGTACCGTTGCCAGAACTGCGACAACTGCCTGAACCCGCCGGAGGTCTGGGACGGTACGGACGCCGCCCGCAAGCTGCTCAGCACCATCTACCGCATCCAGCAGTCCAGCGGCATGTCCTTCGGCGCCGGCCACGTGATGGACATCGTGCGCGGGAAAACCACCGAAAAGGTCACCCAGCACGGGCACATGTCCTTGAGCACCTTCGGCATTGGCGCGGATTTCAGCGAAATCCAGCTGCGGGGCGTGTTGCGCCAGCTGATTGCGCTGGGCGCGGTGGCGGTGGATGCGCAGGCCTTCAATACGCTGCAGCTGACCGAGCAGTCCCGCGCCGTGCTGCGCGGCGAGGTGCAGGTGCAGCTGCGGGAATCGGTGTCAACGCCGGTTAGCCGCAAGTCCAAGCGCCCGGGTGCCGGTTCAGCCGTGGTCAAGGCGCCGATTGCGCTGGACGGGGAGGGTTTGGTGCGCTATGCCGCGCTGAAAGCCTGGCGCGCCGAGGTGGCGCGTGAGCACAATTTGCCAGCCTATGTGATTTTTCATGACGCCACGCTGGCAGCCATTGCCAAGCGGGCGCCGCAAACCCTGGACGATCTGCAGGGCATCAGCGGCATCGGGGCGAAGAAGCTGGAGGCTTACGCGCAGGAGGTGCTGCGCGTGGTCAATGCCTAGGTATTACCGCAAGATATGCTGCGGGCGCATAACTGACACGCGCGCCGCAGAGTGCGGGGCAAGACTTATGCTGCAGTGCGGTGACGGAAGCAGGTTTCGTACGACATGGCCGCACCAGACATCGTGTTTTGCAGGCGGGCAATAGCGCGGCTGTGGCGTGTACCGCCTTTGGCGTCGCACAGGTGCTGGCTGTGGTGCTGGATCAGGGACTGCAGCTTGTTGCGGCAGGCATCAAGCACACCGGCAAAATTAAGCGCGATATAGGCCGAGTGGTCGGCATTGGTTTGGCGGAATTCGTCGGACCAATAGTCAAACAGCTGCCATTGGTAAGTGCCTTTTTCAGGTACCTTGATCGTCTCTTTGTTCATATCAACAGGTCAAAATGAAGAAAAATGGATACTTTCAAGGTCGCCGAGCCTTATATCCAACGGGCCGGCGTTTGATGGCATCCGCATGCAGATATGACGGTTGAGCCGGTAAAACGGTTGACAGGCTATTTCAAAAAACCCATTCCCCGGGCTTCACGGACCTCGGGCTTGATGCGGTGTTCGGCTTCGAGCTGCTCCAGAAACTCGGCCGGATCCATGTGCACGTCCAGGATCAACGCCTGACGCTGGACGGCCGCAAAGTCGCCGATGCACAACTGGTCAAGCCGGGACAGGCGGTTTTCCAGGTCCGGCGTCAGCCGGGCCACGTCACCCGTGCAGGCGTCGGTCACAAACAGGTTTTGGCGCTGCGCCCGGGTCAGGGGTTTGAACTGGATCTTGAAGGTGAACCGGCGCAGGGCGGCCTGGTCGATGCGGTCCATCAGGTTGGTGGTGCAGATGAAAATGCCGTGGAAACGCTCCATGCCCTGTAGCATCTCGTTGACTTCGCTGATCTCATGGTTGCGTTGTGCGCCCCGGCGGTCCTGCAGGTAGCTGTCGGCTTCGTCCAGCAGCAAAATCGCGTTTTCAGTCTCGGCTTCGCGGAACATGGCGGCCATGTTTTGCTCCGTTTCCCCCACATACTTGCTCATCAGGTCACTGGCCTGGCGCACATGCAGCGGTTGGGCCAGGGTGGTGGCGATGTGCTCGGCCAGTGCCGTCTTGCCGGTGCCGGGCGGGCCATAAAAGCACAGGGTGCCGTGGCCGCGGGCCTGCAGCGCCTGCACCACGCGCGGAATCTCGAAACGGCTTTCCACATGTAGCAGGTCGGGGTCATAGTGGCTGGCGGCCAACTGGCGTGCGCCATCCTGGACCCGGTTCCCCAGTGCCTGGTCGGCATTCTTAAGCTGGCGTTCGATCAGCGACTCCAGGTTGGGGGGCTCCGTGTCGATGGCACCGTCCGTGCCGGCCAGTCCGGCAAACCGGACCGCGGTGCGAATCTGGGCGGGAGTCAGCCCCTTGCGTTGGGCAAGTCGTGAAACGAAAGTGTCCGATACCGGTACGCCAGTCAAGGTCTTGCGCACCAGCTCTTCGCGGGCGCCCGGCGGGGGTGACTTGAGCTCCAGGTGGTAGGCAAAGCGGCGCCGAAATGCCGGGTCGATTTGTTCGATGCGGTTGGTCACCCAGATGGTGGGCACGACGTTGGATTCGAGCACCTGGTTGACCCAGGCCTTGCCGCTGACGCTGCCGCTGGGCGGCGCGGCCGTGGCGTCGGCCCTGGCCATCCACTGGGCGGCTTCGTTGGAAAGGGGGGGGAAGACATCCTCCACTTCGTCGAACAGCAAGGCGGCCTGTGCGCTGCCTTTGAGGAAGACCTGGGCAATTTGCAGCGAGCGGTAGCGGTCCCGGCCACTCAGGGAGTTGCCGTCGCGGTCGGCGTATTCCACCTCAAAGAGCTCCAGGCCGGCGGACTGCACCACCACTTTGGCCAGTTCAGTTTTGCCCGTGCCGGGTGGTCCGTACAGCAGAACGTTGATGCCCAGCTCCTTTCGCGCGACGGCGTTGGCCAGCAGGTTGCACATCACCTGGGCGTCTTCGGCGACAAACGCAAAATCGTCCAGTCCCAGCGTGCTTTTGGTCGATAGTCGGGTGAACACGGCCATCAGCTCGGCCTGGTCACGGTACTGGCGCATCAGCACGGGGGGCAGCTTTTCGCTGACTTTCATCAGGTCGGCCAGGTCGGTGATGTTGTGTTCGGAGATCAGGTTTTCGACCAGGCCGATGCGCTCCAGCCGGGAGCCCGCGCGCAGGGCCTCGGCCACCTGGTCCGGGTTGACTCCGGCCACTTCGGCGATGGCAGCATAGGCTTCCGGCGCGTTGTTGACCTTGAACTCGACCAGGATGCTGCGCATGTCGCGCTGGTAGCGTGCCAGCGTGCCATACAACAGCAGCGCACGCTCGGCCTTGTTGAGTTGCAGCAGACCGGCCAGCGCATTGATGTTCTTTTCGACCAGCGTCGATTGGCGCCGCAACGAATGGCGCAGCCATTCACCGGTCACGGTCAACACCGAGATCAGGTCTTTGGGCTGGTCCTTGGCATATTCATCCAGGAAAAAATACAGTGTCGCTTCGTCATACGGTCCGCGCCATGCGCCGTGGCGGGCCAGGAATTCGGTAGCATCGAGCGCCTCGTGCCCACGCCACAGTTCATTGCTGACACAGCGCCGGGCCAGGAATTCGCGCAAGCGCGACAGCACGGAGACGGGCCAGACCAGGTGGCGCCCGGCCAGACCCACAATGCCGTTGAAATCGCGGCGCACGTTCAGGCCGGATCCTTGGCGCGCAGCCAGGGTCAGTACAAAGTGCGAGCACATCAGGTCCAGGACCGGCGCCTCCAACAGGCCCGGTGAGGGAATCAGATGCCCGCCCAGGGGCTGGGACAACAAACGCTTGGCCATCAAATGCCTCCAGCACAGTTGTTTACGGGGCCACCATACAGCAGACTGGCGCAAGATGGAAGTCTTGGCAGAGAAAAGACATCACAATGGCGGGATGATTGAATACACCGACATCCTGGCCGCCGCACAACGGCTGCAAGGCCATCTGCTGCGCACACCCTTCGTAGCCTCCCAAACCCTGTCCGACATCACCGGTGCGCAGGTGTTTCTTAAGTTTGAGAACCTGCAGTTCACGGCGTCGTTCAAGGAACGCGGTGCCTGCAACAAGCTGGCGCAGCTGACGCCGGAGCAGTCCGCGCGCGGCGTGATTGCCATGAGCGCGGGTAACCATGCCCAGGGTGTGGCCTACCACGCACAGCGCTTGGGCCTGCACGCCGTGATCGTCATGCCGCGCTTCACACCGGGCGTCAAGGTCGAGCGCACCCGGGGGTTCGGTGCCGAGGTCATCCTGCACGGCGACACGCTGGAAGAGGCCCGCAGCCACGCCTTTGCGCTGGCCGACCAGCGCCACCTCACCTTCGTGCACCCCTATGACGACGAGGCGATCATCGCGGGACAGGGCACCGTCGCCCTGGAGATGCTGGAAGACGTACCGGACCTGGACACACTGGTGGTTGCCATCGGGGGTGGCGGGCTGATCTCCGGTATGGCCACCGTGGCCAGGGCATTGCGCCCCACGATGGAGGTGGTGGGTGTGCAAACCGTGCGCTTTCCCGCCATGTTCAATGCCGTCAAGGACACCCACCACCCACAGGGAACCAGCACCATCGCCGAGGGGATTGCAGTCGGCACGCCGGGGCGTATCCCCATGGACATCATCCGCCAGCGGGTCGACGACCTGGTGCTGGTAGATGAAGGCGACATCGAACAAGCCCTGGTCATGCTGCTGGAAGTAGAGAAGACGCTGGTCGAAGGGGCTGGCGCCGTGGGGTTGGCGGCGCTGTTGAAGTACCCGGAGCGTTTCAAGGGCAAGCGGGTGGGACTGGTGCTGTGCGGCGGCAATATCGACCCACTGCTGCTGGCGGCCATCATCGAGCGTGGCATGGTGCGCGCCGGGCGACTGGCGCGCATCCGCGTGGGCGCGCGGGACGTTCCCGGCTCGTTGGCGCGCATCACGGCCATGGTGGCCGAGGCCGGCGCGAACATTGAAGAAGTCCACCACCAACGGGCGTTTACTACGCTGTCGGCCCAGAATGCCGAAATTGAACTGGTCGTTCAGACACGCGGCCATGCCCACGTGGCCGACGTGCTGGGTGTGTTGCGCCAGACCGGGTTTGATGCCCAATTGGGCTAGTGAAAGCCGGTTGCGAAACCCGACGTCCGGCCTGTAGGTAAAATCACTGGCAAACCCTATTCAAGCATTGAAGGAATCACCATGTCTGCTCCCACGTCCCCCGCGCCCGCCCACGAAGTTGATGCTGTGGAAGCGATTGTTCCGCTGATTCCCTTTGTCCTGCCGGTCGTAGGCGGTATTTTGATCTTTTTGCTGGCTTTTATTGCCGTGTCCATGGCTTAAGGGCCGCCTCAGCGCCCTTTTTAGCAAGCAGTAGCCGACTGGCGGACCCCTTCCGCAGACCGTCGGCTCGCATTCTCCCGTTTCCCCGCACGAGGTTGCGCACACATGCGTGCGGCCCGTTGCGTGCGCGTGTTGCACGGGGTTTTCATCGAATTTTCTCGCATAACCCCATGCAAGTTTTGCATGGACTTTGCGGGTAACTGACATGTAACCACGGTACCAGTTCATAAAATGCAAGACCTGCCCGCTGATTCCCAGGGATTGCCGGGGGAGTTGCATCCGCAGTTGGCCGGAAACGTTTTCTCAAAGTCAAAGTCCCCACTTTCATTTTGAAAAGACGATTTTCAAACTAGGAGCTACCGTATGAATGCACCCGTGATGCAGGGCCTGAACCTGAATGCACCCAGCTACGTCAAAAACCCCAAGCTGATCGCCTGGGTGGCCGACATGGCCGCACTGACCAAACCCGCTGCCATCTACTGGTGCGACGGTTCGGAAGATGAGTACCAGCGCCTGTGCCAGCAACTGGTCGAAGCCGGCACGTTCAAAAAGCTCAACCCCGCCAAGCGCCCCAATTCCTTCCTGGCCTGCTCAGACCCCAGCGACGTGGCCCGCGTCGAAGACCGCACCTACATCTGTTCCGAGAAAAAGGAAAACGCCGGCCCCACCAACAACTGGATGGCTCCCGCCGACATGCGTGCCCTGCTGCAAACCGGCAAGGATGGGGAGAAGGCCTTGTTCGACGGCTGCATGAAGGGTCGCACCATGTATGTGGTGCCGTTTTCCATGGGCCCGCTGGGTTCGCACATCGCGCACATCGGCATTGAGTTGTCTGACAGCGCCTACGTGGCGGTCAACCAGAAGATCATGACGCGCATGGGCAAGGCCGTATACGACGTGCTGGGCGTGGATGGTGCCTTTGTGCCCTGCGTGCACACCGTGGGCGCGCCGCTGGAAGCTGGCCAGGCCGACGTGAAGTGGCCCTGCAACAAGACCAAGTACATCGTGCACTACCCCGAGACCCGCGAAATCTGGTCCTACGGCTCCGGCTATGGCGGCAACGCGCTGCTGGGCAAGAAGTGCTTTGCGCTGCGCATCGCCTCCAACATGGGCCGCGACCAAGGCTGGCTGGCCGAGCACATGCTGATTCTGGGCGTGACCAACCCGCAAGGAAAGAAATACCACGTTGCTGCGGCCTTCCCCAGCGCCTGCGGCAAGACCAATTTCTCCATGCTGGTGCCGCCGGAAGCCGGTTTCGCGGGCTGGAAGGTCACCACCATTGGTGACGACATCGCCTGGGTCAAGCCCCATGCCGATGGCAAGATGTACGCCATCAACCCCGAAGCCGGTTACTTTGGCGTGGCCCCCGGCACCAACATGCACACCAACCCCAACTGCATGCGTAGCCTGGACAAGAACGTCATCTTCACCAACGTGGCCCTGACCGATGATGGCGACGTCTGGTGGGAAGGCATGGAGAAGGACGGTGGCGGCCTGCCCGAGCACCTGATCGACTGGCAGGGCAAGGACTGGACACCAGCCATTGCCAAGGAAACCGGCGCCAAGGCGGCCCACCCGAATTCGCGTTTCACGGTGACCGCTACCAACAACCCGGCGCTGGACCCCGAGTGGGACAACCCCAATGGGGTGGCGATTGACGCCTTCATCTTTGGTGGCCGTCGTTCCACCACAGTGCCGCTAGTCACCGAAGCCCGCACCTGGATGGAAGGCGTGTACATGGCCGCCACCATGGGGTCTGAGACCACCGCCGCCGCCGTCGGCCAGATGGGCGTGGTGCGCCGCGACCCGTTTGCCATGCTGCCGTTCTGCGGCTACAACATGAGCGACTACTTCCAGCACTGGCTGGACATGGAACACAAGCTCGAAGAATCCGGCCACACCCTGCCCAAGATCTATTGCGTGAACTGGTTCCGCAAAGGCGACGACGGCAAGTTCGTCTGGCCCGGCTATGGCGACAACATGCGCGTGCTGAAGTGGATGATCGACCGCCTGGAAGGCACCGCCAAGGGCAGCGAGAATGGTTTCGGCATCAGCCCTACCTATTCCGAAATCAACTGGACCGGCCTGGACTTCAGTCGGGCCCAGTTCGACAGCGTCACCAGCCTGGACAAGGGCGCCTGGAAGCAGGAATTTGCGCTGCACGACGAACTGTTCACCCAATTGGCCTACCACCTGCCCAAGGAATTGGTCGAAACCAAGGCCAAGCTGGAGCAACGCCTGACAGCTTGACCCTCCGATAGAACCAGAACAAAAAAAGCCACCGTCCTGCGGTGGCTTTTTTGTTGGAGAAGGGAGGCGCTCTACACGTCGCGTTCGCCGCGCAGACCCGCCATTTGCAGGTCCTGCATGACGCGGTAGTCCTGCTGTGCAGTCTGCCAGATGACTTCATCCGAGTACCGCTGCGCGCGCTCTTTGGACCAACGTGCCAAGGTCACCGCGGCAGAGTCTGCCAGCAGTCGCAGCGGAGGCGCCAACAGGGCCAAAGCCGCAAAGGCAATGGTCCACAACGCGACCCATACCACCAACAAGTGTCCGTCCGCCCATGTCTCGATGAGCTGATCGGCGACCACCAGCAGCGCTGCAACCACTGCCGCCAGCAACATGCCAGCCAATGTGCGCGAGCTGTCAAAACCGCGACCCGTGCGCCCATTCTCGACGGCACGGTCGGTGCTGCGCCGCGCAGAGGAGGGGACGAAATACGGTTGAACAGGACGTGCCATGGCAATTTTCCCGGACAGGTTGAAGAGAGACGGTTTTTGGATCAGCATGGGTGCAATACTAGGGTTTTTACTAATGCTGTTCAACTTTATGTTTGTGATATCTGACATTCACCAGAGTTATGATTGACCGATGCCCTCAGTTACGTTGCGCAAACTGGACCTGAACCTGCTGAAAGTCTTCGACGTGGTCATGTCCGAACGCAGTCTGACGCGCGCTGCCCATCTGTTGGCGCTGACCCAGCCTGCGGTCAGCAATGCCCTGCGGCGTCTGCGCGATGCCCTGGGGGATGAGCTTCTGGTGCGCAAGGGTCGCAACCTGGAGCCCACGCCTCGAGGGCAGGAGCTCTGGCTGGCTGTGCGCGATACCTTGAAACGGCTCCAGACCGCACTGGAGCCCAGTGTCTTTGAGGTCTCCAGCGCCAACACGACCTTTGTTCTGACCATGGCAGATGCAACCGCCGCAGAATTGATGCCCCCCCTGGTCGCGCTCATTACCGAGCAGGCGCCAGGCATCTCGTTGCGGGTCGTTCCCCTGACCACCCGGGACCCACGCCGGTTACTGGAGGAGGGGCATGCCGACCTCGCGATCGGAAACTTCCCGGCGGTGATGACAGATCTTGCTGCCCGCGCGCAATCCGGTGAGGCGGTTTCATTCTTGCACCATCGCTTGTTTCAGGGGGACTATGTATGCGTCATGCGCCGCGGTCATCCATTGGCCAAGGGGCCGTTTACGCTGGATCGCTACTGCTCCGCCAGGCACATGCTGGTTAGCTTCTCAGGCAGAGCGCACGGCTTCATTGACGATGCGCTGGCAGTGCTCGGGCGTCGCCGCCGTGTCGTGTTGACCGTCAACCAGTTCTTTACCGCTGGAAAAGTGGTTACGCACTCGGACCTGTTGACGGTCCTGCCACGGCACTTTGTCAACGTCACGGGCTTTGCTGACCAGCTGGTTTTGCGAGAGTTGCCGCTGGCGCCGCTGACCATTCAGGTGGACGCCCTGTGGCATCAACGACAGGACAGTTCCTCCGCGCACGCCTGGTTGCGCGCCCGGGTGGCGGCTCTGGCAGCAGTAGCCTTCAAACCATGAAACTGCAGCTGCTGTCGGACCTTCATCTGGAGACGCACCCGCATTGGGTCGCACAGCCTGCACCCGGCGCCGACCTGCTGGTGTTGGCGGGTGATATTGGCTCGTACCAGCCCGGCTCCCTGTTGATCGATTCGGACTTTGGGCTGGGCCAGTTTTCGCCCCGCAACGGCTGGCCCACGCCAGTTATCTTCGTACCGGGCAACCATGAATACGACGGTATGGACTTCGACGAGGCGCACAGCCGGCTGCGCGAAACCTGTGATCGCCTGGGCCTGATCTGGCTGGAGCGGGAAACGGTTGAAATATCCGGTATCCGGTTCGTTGGCACGACCTTGTGGTCCGACTTTGATGCGCTGGCGCCGACTGTGAGGCCTGGCACAGCCCCCCAGGGCACCAATCCAGAGGTCAATGCGTTGGCGCAACTGTTGAAGTCACGCGACAAGGCATTTCGCGCAGCAAACTACTACTTGCGCAAGACCCTGACGACCCGCAAAGGAGAGCCATGGTTGGCAGAAGGTCTGCGCGAACAGGCACTACTGTGTCAGTCGTGGTTGCGGGAAGCCCTGGCGCAACCGTTTGCCGGAACCACCGTTGTCGTAACGCACTTTGCACCCAGCCTGCGCAGCGCCGACCCGCGATATGGCCTGACGCCCGGAACGGCCGGATTCTGTAACGCACTGGATGACCTGTTGCCGTTGGCGCATTGCTGGCTGCATGGGCACCTGCATGCGCCCAGTGACTACACGGCCCAGGGCTGCCGGGTCGTGGCCAACCCCCTGGGATACGCCCGCAAGAACGAGCAGTCGGCATTCAAACCGGACTGCCTCATCGAGGTTGGCGTGTAACCCATGGTTACACTGGGAGAATTGCACCGAGGAGTGAACCATGAAGATACTTCTGGCCGTTGACGGCAGCCCCTACAGCAAGAAGATGCTGGCCTATTTGAGCACCCACGAGAGCTTGCTCAATGGCAAGAACGACTTCACCGTTTTTACCGCACAGGCGGCCCTGCCGCCCCGAGCCCGCGTCGCGGTGGGCAAGACCATCGTGGATACGTACTACGCGGAAGAGAGCGAGAAGGTGCTGGCTCCCGTGTCCAAGTTTTTGCTGCGCCACGGCATTGACGCGAAGTCACAGTGGAAAGTCGGCCCTGCCGGGGCGACCATCGCCAAATTGGCAACCGAAGGCAAGTTCGATCTGGTGGTCATGGGATCGCATGGCCATGGCGCCGTCGTGAGCATGGTGATGGGTTCCGTCGCCAACCAGGTGCTGGCGCATTGCAAGGTGCCGGTGCTGCTCGTGCGCTAACGCGCCTTCAAGCCGTCGAAGCAGGTGGACAGCACCAGGGCCACTATTTGTGCGTCGGTGTGCTGCCCGCCCATCTTCAAAAATTCCAGCACCGGGTCACATGCTCTGGCATACAGCGTGTACAGGATGGCTATGGCCGGCAACTGGGGGTTGATGCTGCCCTGGGCCTGTGCCGCCTCAATCCATTCTCCCAGCCGGTCGCTGACCTCGATCAGACCGTTCATGTAATCCTGGGTTCGCAAGAGCGTGGCACGCAAGCCGGAGTTCTGGCTCGGGAGTGACGGCATTTCCCCGGCCAGTTTCTGCTCCATGGTCCAGCGTACAACCTGGCGCAGTTTTTCCAGCGGTGTGGTCTCTTCGGCAATCCCTTCCAGGAAGGCCTGTGCGTGGCGCAGGGCACGCACCATCGCGGCTGCGGCGAGGTCTTCCTTGCTGGGAAAGTGTTTGTAAAGGCTGGCCTTGGCGATGCCGACATTGGCGGCCACCTCATCCACCGTCATTGCGTCGAAACCCTTCTCCGCCAACAAGTGGTTCACGACGTGGATGATCGCGTCTTCACGCGCCTGCAGCATTTGTGCTTTGAAAGAGATTTTTACGCCGGGGCTGGATTTCACGGCACCAGTTTAGCCGCAGACATCAAAAGAAAAGGGCAAAGGGCAATTTGTGACTATGGCGCTTTCAATGCGACCGCAGCGGCGGTTGACAACGCTGCCGTCAACCGGTCTATCACCACCGAATCCAGGTTCCAGCAATGCCAGTACAGATTCACCGGCAGTGTCACCGTGGGCGCCAGGTTGACCAGCGCACCATTCGCCAGCAGATCGTGTACCTGCAACTCAGGCAATACGCTGGCGCCCCAGCCGGCCAGCACGGCACGCACCTGGCCTTCGGAACTGGGTACAAAGCGCTGGCTCAGCGCGACGCGGCGCAGGCCGCAGGCGCGGCTGACGAAGTCGGTCTGTAAATCGTCCTTGCGGTTGAAGGCGATAAAGGGAATGCTGCGGAAATTGTGTGGCGTCAGTCCGTTGGGGCAATGGGTGCTGGCATAGGCCGGGCTGGCGACGGCCACATAGTGCATCGCCCCCAGCGACAGCACCTTGCAACCGCGCAGAGCCTGCTTGAGTGTCGTCACGCAGCCCAGTACCTGTCCCTCGCGCAGCCACTCATGGGTAAAGTCCTGATCATCCGTGATGATTTCAAGGGGTAAGCCTTCACCAACCATGTCCCCCAACGCTGGAAGTGCCCAGGTGGCAATGCTGTCCGCATTGATGGCGATGGAAATGCGGTCTTCTTCCCGCATAGCGCCCGAACCCGGCGTCAAGTCGTGCAAATCGGTTTCCAGGTCGGCGCGCAGCAGGCGCATCTGCATGGCGTGCTTGATGAGCAAGCGCCCGGCGGACGTGGGCTTGATGGGGCGGCTGCGCACCAGCAGTACGGTGCCCACCTGGGCCTCGAGTGCGCGCAGGCGCTGCGAGACCGCAGACTGGGTCACCGACAGCCGGACCGCTGCGCGTTCAAAGCCACCTTCTTCCACGATGGCGGCCAGGCACTCCAGGGCGTCAGTATCAAATGTGCGCATAAACCCTCTTCGAACACCCCGCTGGGTTGGCGGCAGAGCACAGTCTGCCCCAGAAAGCTATTAGTTTAACTAATAACTGACGGGGTACACACTGGGACAGCGGCCCGCAAGTGGCGCACAGGCCGGTGTCGCTGAAATCGGTGGCGGTGCCGGGTTTTGCTGCCCGCTTGCGTTTATGGCCTAATACTGCCTTGGCAAAAACCTCAATCTCCAACCAATTTCTCAGGAAAGAATCCCATGGGCAACAAGATCGTTACCGAAGCAGACCGTAAAGCCACTCCCCGTCCCGCAACCTTGCCCGGCTTCACGCTGCCCACCGGTGGCCGCGGACAAAAGGTCAGCCTGGAGCGCGGTGTCGCCACCCGCAGCAAGAAGAACCCCGGCAAGCGTTCCAAAAAAGGCGGCTAATCCAGTCTTGGGCTACGCCAAAGCATGCGCTTTGGCCAAGCACTCCTGAAACGCCCGCGTTGCCCGCGCCGCCTCCGGTGAGCGCCGGGCAATCGCAAAAAACTGGCAGGTGTAGCGAAACACCGCCGCGTGTACCGCACGCATCAGCCCCGCGCGCACAAAGCTCTGTGCGTAGTGATCGGGCAAAAACCCCAGAAACTGACCCGACAGAATCAGCGTGGCAATCGCCTCCTGATCGAACCCCGTTGCCTTGCGCGCCAGGCGCACCTGCTGGCTGATTTCCATGTTCGGCGAGTGGTAGCCCAGGCCGGCGAACGGGTAGGCCCGCAGACCCTCCCAATCCTGCGGCTGGGCAGAAGGTTCGGCCTCAAACAGCGGATGGTCGGTACCGCAATACAACAGCATGGTTTCGTCGAACAGCTCGGCGTATTCCAGCGCGTCCGAGCTGCGGTGTCCGGGGATGATGCCGATCTGGTACTGGCCGTCCAGCACGCCGCGCTCGATGGCGGTCAGCGTGCCCACGTGCAGGTTCAGCGCCACGTCGGGCGCCTGGCGGCTGAACAGCGCGATCGCCTGCGCGATGTGCGAGGCCGGGTTGCTGGCCGTCTTGTCGAACATCGCCACGTGCAGCGCGCCACCCATGCGCTGGTGGATTGCATCCACGCCACTGCGAAAGGCGTCGGTTGCCGCGAGCAGGGCCGTCGTCTGCTCATAGATCTTGTGGCCTTCCGGCGTCAGTGCAAAGCCGCCCCGGCCACGCCGGCACAAGGTCAGGCCCAACCGGGTTTCCAGGTCCTTGATGTGGCGGCTCACGGTGGAGGTGCCGATGTTCAGCTCCAATTCGGCTGCCGCCATGCCGCCGCAATCCACCACCGCGCGGAACACGCGCAGCAGGCGCAGGTCCATATCGCTGATCTGGCCCAAAACGGCCTTCTTTTTCATCGCCGGGCCGCCCCAAGACGTGGACTTGGGGTTTTGCCAAAAGCGCCCCCACGGGGGGCAGCGACCTCCACACCGTGGGGGAGCGCGGGGGCACCTCTTTTTACTTGCATTTTTTGATAACTGAATAGTGGTAATTGTGACTTTATGAGAGTAACAGAGCTGCCCACAATACGAAAGACCCTCGCAAGCCTTTGCGGGAACCGTTGCACCCCGCTCAATGGAAGGAATGCCATGAAACTCAACGACAACAGCCCTTCGACCGCAGTCACCAGCACCAGCGCCTTTCCCGGTGATGCGCGTTGGATGGAGGCGCACTGGATGCCCTTCTCGGCCAACCGCAACTTCAAATCCGCCGGCGCACAGGCCGGGCGCATGCTGGTCAGCGCCCAGGGCGCCTACTACACCGACAGCCACGGCAAAAAGGTGTTCGACGGTCTGTCCGGCCTGTGGTGCTGCGGCCTGGGCCACGGCCGTTCTGAGATCACTGAGGCGGTGAGCCGCCAGATCGGCACCATGGACTATTCGCCCGCCTTCCAGTACGGCCACCCGCTGTCCTTTGAGCTGGCCAACAAGATCACCGAACTGATGCCCGCAGGCTTGGACCATGTGTTCTTCACCGGCTCGGGCTCCGAGTCGGCCGACACCGCGCTGAAGATGGCACGCGCCTACTGGCGTGCCAAGGGCCAGGGCACCAAGACGCGCCTGATCGGCCGCGAAAAGGGCTACCACGGCGTGAACTACGGCGGCATCTCGGTTGGCGGCATCGTCGGCAACCGCAAGACCTTTGGCCAAGGTATTGAGGCCGACCACCTGCCCCACACCCAGCCCGCCGCCGGTTCGTTTTACAAGGGCATGCCACCCACCGGTGCCGAGCTGGCCGATGAGCTGCTCAAACTCATTGCCCTGCACGATGCCTCCAACATTGCCGCAGTCATCGTCGAGCCCATGTCGGGTTCCGCCGGTGTCGTGATCCCGCCAGTGGGTTACCTGCAGCGCCTGCGCGAGATCTGCACCGCCAACAACATCCTGCTGATTTTTGATGAGGTCATCACCGGCTTTGGCCGCATGGGCGCCTACACCGGCGCGGCTGCGTTTGGCGTGACGCCCGACATCCTGAACATCGCCAAACAGGTCACCAACGGTGCCCAGCCTTTGGGTGCTGTGGTGGCCAAAAAGGACATCTACGACACCTTCATGGCCCAGGGCGGCCCGGACTACATGCTGGAGTTCGCCCACGGCTACACCTACTCCGCCCACCCGGTGGCCTGTGCCGCTGGCATCGCCGCGCTGGACGTGCTGGTCAAGGAAAACATGGTCGAGCGCGTGGCCGCACTGGCGCCACATTTCGAGCGGGCCGTGCACAGCCTCAAAGGTGCCAAGCATGTGGCTGACATCCGCAACTACGGCCTGGCCGCCGGCTTCACGATTGCCTCGGCACCTGGCGAGCCGGCCAAGCGCCCGTATGAGATTGCGATGAAATGCCTGGAAAAAGGCTTCTACGTGCGTTATGGTGGAGACACGATCCAGTTGGCGCCGCCGTTCATCGCCACCGCAGCCGAGATCGACAGCCTGATCAACGCCCTGGGCGAATCGCTGAACGCCACCGTCTGATCCGATATGCTCTTGTTTTGATAGCTGCTTGCGCAGTATCGACGAGGGCTAGCAGCCAATTTTATTGATAGTCACCCAGGAAAATCCATGTCCCAGCCCCCCACCATCGGCCACCTGATCGGCGGCCAGATCGTCACCGCCGGCGCTCGTGCGCAGGACGTCTTCAACCCCGCCACCGGTCGCGCCGAGAAGCGCGTGCTGCTGGCGCCCAAGGCCACCGTGGAAGAAGCCATTGCCAACGCCCAGGCGGCCTTCCCCGCCTGGCGCAACACACCGCCGCTCAAGCGCGCCCGCGTGATGGGCAACCTGAAGGTGCTGCTGGAACAGCACGCCGACGAAATCTGCGCCCTGATCACCGCCGAACATGGCAAGGTGCTCTCCGACGCTTTGGGCGAGCTGCAACGCGGCATCGAAAACGTGGAATACGCCAGCTACGCGCCCGAGCTGCTCAAGGGCGAGCACAGCAAGAACGTAGGCCCGGCCATTGACTCCTGGAGCGAATTCCAGGCGCTGGGCGTGACAGCCGGCATCACCCCGTTCAATTTCCCGGCCATGGTGCCCCTGTGGATGTGGCCCATGGCCGTGGCCTGCGGCAACACCTTCATCCTCAAGCCCTCCGAGCGCGACCCCAGCAGTACGCTGCGCATCGCGCAACTGGCGCTGGACGCCGGCCTGCCACCCGGCGTGCTGAACGTGGTCAACGGCGACAAGGAAGCCGTGGACACGCTCTTGACCGACCCGCGCGTCAAGGCTGTGAGCTTCGTAGGCTCCACGCCGATTGCCGAATACATCTACGCCACTGGTTGCGCGCACGGCAAGCGCGTGCAAGCCCTGGGCGGCGCCAAAAACCACGCGGTGGTCATGCCCGATGCCGACATCGGCAACGCGGTCAGCGCGCTGATGGGTGCGGCCTACGGCTCCTGCGGCGAGCGCTGCATGGCCATCCCGCTGGTGGTGGCCGTGGGCGATGCGACCGCCGACGCCGTGATTGCCGGCCTGAAGACCGAGATTTCCAAGATGAAGGTCGGCCCCGGCACCGCACCCGGCATGGACATGGGCCCGCTGGTGACCAAGCCGCATTTCGAGAAGGTCAAGGGCTACGTGGACCAGGGCGTGAAAGAAGGCGCCACGCTGGTCGTCGACGGCCGCGGCCTGACCATTGCCGGCCATGAAGACGGCTACTACCTCGGCCCCTGCCTGTTCGACAACGTCAAGCCCGGCATGGTGATCTACCAGGAAGAGATCTTTGGCCCGGTGCTGGGTGTGGTGCGCGTCAAGACCCTGCAGGAAGCCATGGACCTGATTGACGCGCACGAATACGGCAACGGCACCTGCATCTTCACCCGCGACGGCGAGGCCGCCCGCTACTTCAGCGACAACATCCTGGTGGGCATGGTGGGCGTCAACGTGCCGTTGCCGGTGCCGGTGGCCTACCACTCGTTTGGCGGCTGGAAGCGTTCGCTGTTTGGGGATTTACACGCCTATGGGCCGGACGCCGTGCGCTTCTATACCAAGCGCAAGACGATTACGCAGCGCTGGCCGAGTGCCGGTGTGCGCGAAGGGGCGGTGTTCAGCTTCCCCAGCAGCCGCTAGAAGTCGAAGCCGACAGAGCCAGCGTCAGGCGTTTTCCAGCAGGATCTCTTCCATGGTGTGCGCCGCGCGCTTGCAGCCCAGCAAGACGGCATCCTGGGTAAAGTAGAAGCGGCGCATCTTCATGGCGTGCCAGGCGGCGGCCTCGTCGCCCTCTTCGCGAAACAGCCGGGTAATGGCCTCGCGCATTACCTTGTTGGCTTGTGAGCACAGGGCGTTAATCTCCGGGCACAGTGCGGCAACCTGTGGCGCCAGTTCGCGGTCCGCCAGCGCATAGACGGCGCGATTGAGCCGCAGGCAGGCATCCGATGCCAGTGACGCCATGGCGCGCGCCTCTGGCGTCGAGTCGCTGATGTTGTACATGGGTATGGCGTTGGCCACGCTTTGCAGCGTGTCGAGCACCCGGTCCAGATCCAGAATCAGGGTGTGCAATTGGTCCCGGTTGATCGGCGTGGTAAACGATTCGTAGAGCAGTTTGGTGAATTCGTCCTTGATGCCGTCGGCACTGGTCTCGTTCAGGTTGACCTCTTCGATCAGGGCGGTCGATTGGTCGGTCTGGCTACCCAGTCCCGTGATCAGACGCAGTGTGGCGCTGGCCCCGGCCACCAGGCGGTCCGTATGGGCCGCCAGCAAATTGAAGAAGGTGCTGCGGTGCGGCATGACGTGGTTGAGCATGGTCGATTCCTTGGCTGCGTGAGACTAGAGAAAGCTGCGGCCCACATACCAGAACAGCGCGGCAATCAAGCCCGAAGCAGGAATCGTCAGCACCCAGGCTATGACCAGATTGAATGTCAGGCCCCAGCGCACGGCCTTGACGTCCTGGGCCGTGCCCACCCCCACAATGGCGCCGGTGATGGTGTGCGTGGTCGATACCGGAATGCCACCCAGCGTGGCCAGCCCAAGGCTGATGGCACCACCCATGGACGCGCACGAGCCGCTGACGGCATTGAGCTTGGTGATCTTGCTGCCCATGGTTTTCACGATGCGCCAGCCGCCCAGGTAGGTGCCCCAGGCAATCGCGCCGTAGCAGGAGTACACCACCCACATGGGCAACGTGGCCACGTCAGATGTGGAGACACCCGCCGTGATCAGCAGCAGCCAGATGATGCCAATGGTTTTTTGTGCATCGTTGCCACCATGGCCCAGGCTGTAGGCCCCGGCGGCGAATAGCTGCCCGTACCGAAACCAGGAACTGGCCTGGTGCGGCGACTTGTTTCGGAAGGCCCAGGCCACAGCCACCATCAGCATGCCGCCAATGAAGAATCCGACCAGGGGCGAGATGACGATGAACAGCAGAATCTTGCCAAAACCACTCCAGACGATAGGCGCAACCCCGCCAGCCTTGACAACGGTGGCGCCGACCAGGCCGCCCACCAGTGCGTGGGAAGATGATGACGGAATGCCGTAATACCAGGTGATGATGTTCCACGCCAGCGCCCCCATCAGGGCCCCAAAAATCACGTAGTGGTCGACAAACATCGGGTCCACCGTGCCCTTGCCGATGGTGGCGGCCACCTTGAGCTGGAACACCCACAGGGCAATGAAGTTGAAGGCAGCGGCAAACAGCACGGCCTGCTTGGGGGTCAATGCGCCGGTGGCCACAATGGTGGAGATGGAGTTGGCGCCATCATGAAAACCATTCATGAAGTCGAAGGCCAGGGCCACTGCGACCAGCAGTACCAGCGACCAGATGCTGATGGAGAGATGTTCCATGGATGGGCGACTCAGGAGTTTTCGATCAGAATTTCTTCAATCGTCTTGGCCGCGTCTTCACAGCGGTCCAGCACATCTTCCTGGAGTGCATAAAACTCCCGCATTTTCAGCGCAGTCCAGACGGAGCCGCCGTCCTTGAACAGGAGGGTAATCGCCTTGCGCTGCACCTGATCGGCCTTGGACTCGATGGCGTCGATCTCCTTGCACAGGCCTACCGTCTCGGGGTTGCGCTTCTTGTCGGGCAGGGCGATCACGGCGCGGTTCAACCGCATGCAGGCATCGGCCCCCAGTGCAGCCATCTCACGGGCCTCGGCCGTTGATTCCTGGATGTTGTACATGCCGACGGCATTGGCAACACTCTTCAGGGCGTTGAGCACATTGTCCAGCTCAATCGTCAGGGTGTGGATCTGGTCCCGATTAATGGGCGTGGTGAAGGAGCGGTGCAGCAGGGCAATCAGCTCGGCCTTGATCTTGTCGGCACTTTCCTCGTTCGTGTTGACCTCGGCCACCAGCACGGCAATGTCTTCATTGCCCACACCCAGGCCGTTCATCAGCCGCAGGGTGGCGTTGGCGCCTGCCACGACCCGGTCCGAGTGCGCGGCCAGCAAATCAAAAAACTCTGCGCGCTGGGGCATCAGACTACTGAACATGGAAATCTCCTTCGGACACGGTGTGCGCTGCACAAATCAGCGCCGATTGTCACACGGCTGAAACGGATTTGACTTAAACGCTAGCGCCTCGCCGGGGGTGCCTGGGTATTTCAGCGCCCGGTTTGCGCTGCGGCAAACCATGGGCGCAGGAGATAATCGACCCACATGGCACTTATCACACTACTTGACGCCCAGCTGGCATTTGGGCACGTCCCGCTTCTCGACCACGCTGACTTTTCCTTAGAGACGCAAGAGCGCGTGGGCCTGATCGGCCGCAATGGCGCTGGCAAATCCTCCATGCTCAAAATCCTCGGTGGCATGGAGAAACCCGATGACGGCACCTTGCAGGTGCAAAGCGGCACCCGCATCTCCTATGTGGCGCAAGAGCCGCAGCTCGATGCAGATGCTACTGTTTTTATAGCAGTCCGGGCCGGTTTGGAGCGGGTTATCGGCCTGATTGAAGAATACTGCCTGGGCCACGGTGATCTGGACGCGATGCAAAGCGAGATCGAAACCCTGGACGGCTGGAACTGGGAGCAGCGGGTGGGCGAGACCCTGCAGCGCCTGCATCTGAACCCGGACGCCATTGTCAGCACCCTGTCCGGCGGCACCAAGAAGCGTGTGGCCCTGGCCCAGGCCCTGGTGGCCCAGCCCGACGTGCTGCTGCTGGACGAGCCGACCAACCACCTGGATCTGGACTCCATCGAGTGGCTGGAAGGCCTGCTGGTCGATTTCAAAGGCTCCATCATCACCATCACCCACGACCGCTCCTTTTTGGACAACGTGGCCACGCGCATCGTCGAACTGGACCGCGGCAAGCTGCTCAGTTACCCCGGCAACTTTGCCGCCTACCTGACGCAGAAAGCCGAGCAACTGGCGCAGGAGGCAGTCATCAACGCCAAGGCCGACAAGCTGCTGGCGCAAGAAGAGATCTGGATCCGCAAGGGCGTGGAAGCCCGCCGCACCCGCGCCACGGCGCGCATCGTGCGCCTGGACGAAATGCGCGCCCAGCATGCCGCGCGGCGCAATGCCGTGGGCAGTGTCAACATGGACGTGTCCAGCGGCGACAAGAGTGGCAAGCTGGTCTCCGAGATGGTGCATGTGAGCAAGAGCTTCGGCGACCGCAAGATTGTGGACAACTTCAGCGCCACCATTCTGCGTGGCGACAAGATCGGCCTGCTGGGCCCCAACGGCGCCGGCAAGACCACGCTGCTCAAACTCATTCTGGGCGAGTACACGCCCGACCCGGCGCCCGCCAACGCACCCAAGCCCGAACCGGGCCACAGCCCCTGGGGCACGGTGCGCCTGGGCGCCAATGTGACCGTGGCCTACTTTGACCAGATGCGCAACGCGCTGGACCTGGACGCCACGCTGGAAGATTTCATCAGCCCCGGCTCCGAGTGGATCGAGATTGGCAACCAGAAGAAGCACGTCAAGAGCTACCTGGGCGACTTTTTGTTCTCGCCGGCGCGTGCCAACTCACCGGTACGGTCGCTCTCCGGTGGCGAGCGCAACCGCCTGCTGCTGGCGCGCCTGTTTGCCCGCCCGGCCAATGTGCTGGTGCTCGACGAGCCGACCAACGACCTGGACATCGACACGCTGGAACTGCTGGAAGACCTGCTGCAGAACTACGACGGCACGGTGTTCCTGGTCAGCCACGACCGGACCTTCCTGGACAACGTGGTGACCAGCACCATCGCCTATGAGGGCGACGCGCAATGGCGCGAGTACGAGGGTGGCGTCAGCGACTGGCTGATCCAGACCAAGCGGGCCAATGCCATCAACGCGGCACTGGGCAAAACCACGGCCAAGCCCTTTAACTACGAACGTGAGCAGCTGCAGAAACAGGAGCAGGCCACTGCGGCTGTTTCCGCGACCGCACCCGCCGCACCACCGCCTGCCAAGACCAAAAAGCTCAGCTTCAAGGAACAGCGCGAGCTGGACGGCCTGCCCGACCTGATTGCCGCGCTGGAAGCCGAACAGCGCGCCATCGGCGAAGCATTGGCCGATGGCAGCCTGTACTCCATAGACAACGTGCGGGCCATGAAGCTGGCCACCCGCAACGCCGCGATTGACGACGAGCTGTTGGCTGCGCTGGAGCGCTGGGAAGTGTTGGGCCGCCCGGCCTAGGCACTAGCTGGCGCACAGGCGCAAGACCGTGGCCACCAGGTGGTCCAGCTCAAACGGTTTACCCACGTGGTCGTCCATTCCGGCCTGCATGCAGACCAGGCGGTCTGAAGCCATGGCGTTGGCGGTCATGGCGATGATGGGTAGTGCCGTCAGCCCCAGTTCATGGCGAATGGCACGTGTGGCCGCGTAGCCGTCCATCACCGGCATCTGGACGTCCATCAGCACCGCATCAAACGGTGGCTGGGCGGCTGCCACCGCGGCGACGCCCAATTGCCCGTTGTCGGCCACGGTGATGTCGGCGCCTTCCCTGGTCAACAGGCCTCTGGCCACCATCTGGTTGATCTTGTTGTCTTCCACAACCAGGATTCGCAGGTCCTGCAGCCGCTTTGGCCGGGTGGCCACGTCGGCGGTGCCTGCGGAGAGGGCCGGGGCCCCGTCCTGTGGTGGGGTGGCCAGCGGTAGCCGAATCTGGAAGTAAAACGTGCTGCCCTGGCCTTCGACGCTGTGGAGCTTGAGCTCCCCGCCCAGCAGGCTCACCAGCCGGCTGGAGATCGCCAGGCCCAGCCCGGTGCCGCCAAAGCGCCGGGTCGTGGAGGCCTCGGCCTGCGAAAAGCCGCTGAAGATGTGCTTCTGGTTCTCGGGTGCGATGCCAATGCCGCTGTCGCACATCGCAAATTCCAGCGACACATCGGACGCGCCCTGTTCGACCCTGCGCACCCGCAGCACGACGTCGCCCTGGACCGTGAACTTGACGGCATTGCCACCCAGATTGATCAATACCTGCAGCAGACGCATGTCGTCACCGATCAGGTGGCGGGGGACGGCCGGGTCCACGTCCATACGGACGGTGATGGCCTGGCTGCTGGCTTGGGGGCTCAAAATCACGGCGAGGTCACGCAATATCTTGTCCAGGTCGAACGGCCGGGGGTCCAGCGTCATCTTGCCGGCTTCCACTTTGGAAAAATCCAGGATGTCGTTGAGCAAGCCCAGCAAGGACCGCGCGGCCCCCTCGGTCTTCAGGACATAGTCGCGCTGCGTGTCCGTCATGGCCGTGTCCTGCAGCAACTGGAGCAGGCCCAGAACGGCGTTCATGGGCGTGCGGATTTCGTGGCTCATATTGGCCAGGAACTGCCCCTTGGCAATGCTGGCCTGTTCGGCGCGGGCCTGAGCTTCGACATAGGTGGTGACATCGGTATACGTGCGCACCGTTACCCCCGTATCCAGCGTGGTGGCGCCAATCTCCAGCGTGCGCCCGGAGGCGGTCCTGCGCTTGTACAAGGGTGGCGGCGCGATCTCTTCGCCCCGCGCGAAGGCGCGAAGATACGGTCGCGCACACTCGTCCACCAGCGCAAAGTCGCCTCCAAAGTCACCGCGCTCGGTCTGGTAGGCGATGATCTCTCCAAGCTCGGCCCCCATCAAATGGGGGGGGATGTCGAGCAGCTCCATGACACGCCGGCTCTGGAATACCAGCGACTTGTTCGCTGCAAACATCGCCACCCCTTGGGAAATGTTGTCCAGCACGGCCTGGAGTTGCGCGGTACGTTCGGTCAGCGCTGCATTGATGGCCTGGCGCGCCTGCTCGGCCTCCTTGCGCGCCGTGATATCGGAGCGGATGGTGATGTACTGGTGGGTGACGCCGTCCTCGGCCAAAATGGGCACTACGGTTGCATCGACCCAGTACAGCTCGCCATTGCGTTTGCGGCTGCACAGTTCACCGTGCCAGACCTGGCCCTGGGACACGGTGTCCCATATCTGGTCGTAGTAGGCCGCAGAGTGCGTGTCCGCGCGGATTTCCTGCTGGTTGCGGCCCAGCAACTCTGCGCGGCTGAACCCGCTGATGTCACAGAAACGGTCATTGGCGTACAAGATCACGCCCTGGGCATCGGTCACGCTTACGATGGCGTGCTGGTCCAGCGCGAATTTTTGTTGGTCCAGCGCCCGGCGCGTGGTTTCACGCTCGCGCACCAGGGCGGCGGTCTGGTTCACCATGTCGACCAGACTCTGGATTTCGGCCGGTGCGTTGTCGATGACCAGATTGACGGATCGCGTCGCACCGGTTCCCAGCGTCTCTACGGTCTTGCGCAGCCGCTCCAGGCCCCCGAGCCACCGTGATAGGGCGATGCGGATCAGGAGCAACCCGGCGGTCAGCGCCGCCGCACCGCCACCCAAAGCCAGAAGCGCCAACGACCACAGTCCCTCTGCTACTGCGGGGGAATCAAAATGAAGCCGCAAAATGCCATAGTCTTTGCCACCAACCGACACATTGCGGTTGACGTCATCAAGTGACTTCTGGACCCAGCGCACAAGCCACGTGGGAGCGTGGCGCTCCCCTTGCAGCCGATTGTCCGCGTGCACGGTGCCGCCACCGGAAGCCATGTACCTTGCGGACGAAAATTGCGAGCCTTGTACACCCTTGTTGAGGATCTTTTGCACCGAGTCAAAGTCGCCGATCACCACGCTGTCCTGCACCGCCTGGGCTACGACCTCGATCAACATCACGGAGGCAAGCTCAGCGTCCTCCACCTGGCGCTGGAACTGGTACTTCAGGAAGAGCCCAAGCCCCCCGACGACAAACAGCAGCAGGGTCACGCCATACAGCGCAAACACCCGGTTGCTGAGCGATGAGGGCAACAGGCGCTCCAGGGATTTTATGGCATGCATATCGGCTGGTACGGCAGTGCTTAGCGCAGGCTCGCGGGTGCCGTTTGGTAGAAGTTGCGGTAGCCGGTGTAGTCTGCGCCGGTGGCGGGCACAAAGGCTGTTGTGGGTGGTAGCTTCACCAGTTCGGAGACACGGGCCAGCACCTTCTGCCCTGCAGGGTCGCGACCCATCTCCAGGAAGGCCTTGCTGACCAACGCCAAATCCTTGGCGGCCACATTTTTTGACGCCATCAAGGCCAGGTCATTGAGCGGATCCGACTCCCATAGCACCCGCAGCATCTTGCCCTCGCGCCTGGACCAGCCGGCGCTGAGTTGCGACTGCGTCCCCGCCGCCTTGACTTTGCCGCTGGCCAGTTGCGCAAAGGCACCGTCCATGTTGCCTGCGAAGACCACCTGAACCGGAATCTTCTGGTTCAGCAGATGCGCATAGGAAAACTTGTAGGTTACGGTTCCCTCGGGCCCCGGGAACGCCACGGCTTCATTGGCCAGTTGCTCCAGCTTGGTGATGGGGGACTCGGTCAGCACCACGATCTGGCTGCGAATGGGGGCTGTGGCGCGACGGCCAAATACCTTCCACCCCAGATGATCCCGCTCCGGGCTGAACAGGTGGTTGGAGAAAACAAATTCGACTTCGTTGGCCAGCACATAGGCGGTCGTGTCTGCGGACGTGCGTCCAATCTTGAGCTGCAGCTTGACGCCACTCTTGGCAGACACGTAATCGATGATGGGGTTCCAGTAGCTGGCGGTCAGTTCAATGCCATAGAGGTTCACTGGCGAAAAACGGTAAACCCCGTTTTCCTGGGCCTGCACAGGTGTTGTCAGCGACCAAAAGACCGCCAGGCCAGCCGCTGCCACCCGTCCAAGGGCGCGCCGGTGGGGTTGAGTGGGTTGTGTCATGTGCAGGCCTTTCGCGTACAGCGGATGTGAATGGGTCAGTGGGGTGGCGATTGGGGGGCGGGGGCTTGGGCTGTAAAGCGCAGCAGCATGGCCACCAGATGGTCCAGTTCAAAGGGTTTGCCCACGTGGTCGTTCATGCCTGCGGCCAGACAGGCGGCGCGGTCGGACGCCATGGCGTTGGCGGTCATGGCGATGATGGGCAGGTCTGTCAGGCCCAGCTGCTGGCGAATGGCGCGCGTGGCGGCATAGCCATCCATGACCGGCATCTGCACGTCCATCAGCACGGCGTCGAATGCCGGCTGCCCGGCGGCCACCGCGGCGACGCCCAATTGGCCGTCGTCGGCCAGGGTGACCGTGGCACCTTCCTGCGCCAGCAGCCCTTTGGCCACCATTTGGTTGATCTTGTTGTCTTCGACCACCAGGATGTGCAGCCCCTGCAGGCGTTTGGGCTTGATGGATGCCGTGGGCGCGGTGGGGTTTTGACCTTGCGCCGCCGCCCTGGCCGCTGCCTTGGCATCCACCACGGCATCGAGCAGCATGGAGGCGGTGACCGGTTTGACCAGAAAACCGTTGATCAGCGCATGCTCTTCGGCGCTGCGCTGGGACAGCAGTTCGCGCCCATGGGCCGTCACCATGACAACGATGGGTGTAACGGCACCCGCCGCCAGCTTTCGAATACGCTGGCTGGCCTCCCAGCCATCCATGTCCGGCATCTGCCAGTCCATGAAGATCACTTCATACGGCGGCTTCTGGTCGGAGGTGCGGGTTTCCATGTGGGCAATGGCTTCGGCGCCGCTGGCCACGGTGTCGGCCTGCCAGCCCATGGCCTGCACCATGTGGTGCAAGACGTCGCGGGCTACAGTGTTGTCGTCCACGATCAGGACCCTGAGCGCCCCCAGTTCGGCCAGCGGCGGTGCTGGCGGGTCCACAGGGGGCATCTCTGCCCGCGGAAATCGTATCTGAAAGTGAAAGCTGCTGCCATGCCCCAGCGCGCTGTCCACCGCCAGCGTGCCGCCGAGCAGACCCACCATGCGGCTGGAGATGGCCAGTCCCAGACCGGTACCCCCGTAGCGGCGCGTGGTGGAGGCTTCGGCCTGCGAGAAGCCACTGAAGATATGGGCCTGGTTCTCGGGGGCAATGCCAATACCGCTGTCCTGCATGGAAAATTCCACCAGCACGTCCTGTGCCGTCTGCTCCACCAGGCGCAGGCGCAGCACCACTTCGCCCGCACTGGTGAACTTGATGGCATTGCCGCCCAGGTTGATCAGCACCTGCTGCAGCCGCATGTCGTCACCGAACAGGCACTGGGGCACTGCGGGGTCCACGTCAAACAGCACTTCGATGTTTCTGGCGCCCACATTGGCGGACAGGATCACGGACAGGTCGCGCATCAGCCGGTCCAGGCGGAAGGGCCGCGGGTCCAGCGTCATCTTGCCCGCTTCGACCTTGGAGTAATCCAGGATGTCATTGAGCAGGCCCAACAGCGAGCGGGCGGCGCCTTCGGTCTTGGCGGCATAGTCCAGCTGGCGCACCGTCAGATCGGTGTTCTGCAGCAGCTTGAGCATGCCCAAAATGGCGTTCATGGGAGTGCGGATTTCGTGGCTCATATTGGCCACGAACTGGCTCTTGGCGACGCTGGCCTGCTCGGCCTTCGCCAACGCTTCCTTGAGCCGTGCTTCAGCGGCCTTGCGATCCTGGATGTCCTGGGTAGAACCCGACATGCGCACGGGCTGGCCGTTGGCATCAAAGTACACCTTCGCCCGGGTGCGAAACCAGCGGTAGCCCCGGTCTTTGGTTTGCAGCTGCACTTCCACGTCGAAGGGGTGCCGTCCCGCCATCGCGTCCTGGTCTGCTTTCACGCTGAGTTCCCGTGAATCCGGATGCAGCAGTGCCAGGTAGCTGCTGGCCAGCGCAGGCATTTCTTGCGGGCTATAGCCCAGCAGCGCATAGTAGTTGGGGGCCCACCACTGCGCGTCCTGCTTGATGTCCATCCAGTCCCACAGGCCGTCGCTGCCGCCTTCGATCGCCAGCGTCATGCGGTCGGACATTTCCGCCAGCACCTGCTGGGCGCGCTTGCGCTCCGTGATGTCGGTGCGGATGGAGACATAGCGTTCTACCCGGCCGTCGTCGCCAACGAATGGTGCAACGATGCTGTCCACCCAGTACAGCGAACCATCCTTGGCGCGGTTGCAGACGTCGCCGCGCCACGAGGCTCCGGTGGAAATGACGGCCCACATGTCCGTCCAGAATTGCGCAGAGTGCATGCCGGAATTGCCGAGGCGGTGGTTTTTCCCCACCAGCTCTTCCCGGCTGTAACCCGAAATATCGCAAAACGCGTCGTTGACCTCCGTGATCGTCCCCTCGTGGTCGGCAATCGACACGATGGTATGTGTCTCCACGGTGCTGAGCAGGGTTCGCGATTCGCGGATGGCCGCTTCCAGCCGCTTCTGGGTCTGCTTTTGCACCGTCACGTCGGTACCAATTTCCATGAAGCCGATCAGCACACCGTCCGCATCACGGGTGGGCTGCACTTCGGTATCGACCCAGTACTCGCTGCCGTCCTTGGCACGGTTCAACACTTCAACGCGGCAGGGCTCGCCCATTGCGACGGCCGAAACCAGCTTCTGGATGGCTTGCGGGTCGGCCTTGCCACTGCCCAGCAGGTCGCCCGGGGTCTGGCCCAGCGCTTCTTCCAGCGAATAGCCCGTCAGACGGGTAAATCCTTCGTTGACCCAGGTGATGCGCATCTGCGTGTCGGCAATGGTGACGGCGTTGGTGGTGTGCTGCACCACCCGGGCCAGGCGGTCCAGATCGGTGGTCATGCGTTCGGCCAGGCGCTGGGCCCGTAAACGCCCCACCGCCAGCAGCCACACCGTCAAGGCCAGCAACAGGCTGGCCAGCGCACCGGCCAGGCTGGCCAGCGCCAGGCTGGTGCGGTCCTGCATGGCGTGGAAGGTGGGTGTGCTGCTCACGCGCAAGCTCAAAGTCCGTCCCCCCACGGCAATCGGCCGCACTACCGAGAAAACCGGCAGGCTGTCGAACGCCTGTGGTCCTGCAGACCCTGCCACGCTGCTGGTGCCCTCCGAGTCAAAGAGACGACTGTCAGGGCTGAGGACGGTTCCGTCCAGGACCTCGATGCGCAAGGCCTTGTCCACCACGTCCACCAGGCCTTCGAACAATTCGGAGGCCACGATGGGTGCATACAACAAGCCGACCAGTGCGGCCTGGTGCTGCGCCGCAGTCACGGGGTCCGCCCCATGGAGGTACACCGGCAAAAAGTACAGAAACCCTGGTGACTGTTTGCCGTCCTGCACCAGAGCGATTTTTCCGGTGAGTGCCGGCTGTCCCGTGTTCATGGCGCGCTCTGCGGCTTCGCGCCGCACTGCCTCCTGCCCTATGTCCAGACCAAAGGCGGCCCGATTGGCGGCCATCGGCTCAATGTATTTGATGACGAACAGGTCGGCCGCATCGCCACTGGTCTGCACCGTAAATTCAGGCGCGAAGTCCGCCCGTTCGGCGGCAATGAATGCAGCCAAGTGGCTGCGCTGCACGCGTGCCATGAAACCAAACCCCCGGATGCCGGGAAATTCGTTGGGCAAATCACGCGACTCGACGTAGGCATGGAACTCCTTGCGAGAGATGTTCTCGCTGGCGGCAAAGGCACCGCGCGCGCCCTTGAGTCCGATCAAAGGGTGGTTGAAGCGGCGTTTGACTTCTGTCTCGATGCGCTCGGCGTCCCGGTCGAACTGGATCTGGGCGTCCTTGTCCAGATCAAATTTGAGCCAGACCACAATGGCGCCCGTGACCGCCAGGCCAGCGAACTGTGCCGCCGCCGTCATGCCGATTGCCTTATGAATACTGAGGGTTTGGGCCGACACGTCCTTGTGCGCAGGGGCCGATGCCTGTGGCCGCCGCATGGCTGCCATACAGCGCCAGTAAACGGCGGGCCCGGACAGCAGGATCAGCAGGGCCACATCCACCAGTCCTTCGGCGAGGCCGGTCAGGCCCGGCGCCAGTACGGGTAGCACCAACATGACCACGGTCTCTGCCAGCGCGACAGCCACACTGACTTCTAGGAAAAGGCGGACCGGGGTGAAGGATGTCTTCATGCCGTCAGGCTGGGGGTGGGTCACGCAATGTGGCGACGATGCGTCAGGATAGCAGAGCCCTCCGATATTCCCAAACGCCGGTTAGACCACCGATTGGTGGCGCAGCGCCGCAATGGCCGCCGCACTCAGGCCTAGCCCGGTGAGCACCGCATCGGTGTGCTCACCCAGCGCCGGCGGCGGCCGTTGCACCACCGCAGGCGTATCCATCAGGCGCAGGGGGCTGGCTACGGATGCTATTGAAGTGATAGCGGTATGTCCAATGGTTTCGAGGGCTAGCGGCTGATTGAGCTTAAGCTTTCTGGCCACAACCTGTTCATCGGCAAAGGCCTGGCCGATCGTGTTGATGGGGCCGCAGGGCACGGCCTTGTGCTCCAGCAGCGCAATCCACTGCGCCGTGGTGCGCTGGCGGGTGACGGCTTCAATGGCCGGGATCAGCGCGGCGCGGTGTTCCACCCGCAAGGTGTTGGTGGCAAAGCATGGGTCGGCCGCCCACTGCGCCTGGCCGGTGGCCTCGCAAAAGCGCGCGAACTGGCCGTCGTTGCCGATGGCCAGCAGCATGGCGCCATCCTGCGTGGGGAAGTCCTGGTAGGGCGCCAGGCTGGGGTGGCTGTTGCCCTGGCGCTGCGGCACCTTGCCGGTATTCAAAAAACCCGCCGCCTGGTTGGCCAGGATGGCCATGCCGACATCGAGCAAGGCCATGTCGATCAACTGCCCCTGCCCGGTGCGGTGCCGCACCTCGATGGCCGCCAGGATGGCGCTGCAGGCGTAGACGCCGGTGAACAAATCGGTCAACGCCACGCCCACGCGTTGCGGCCCGCCGCCGGGCGTGCCGTCGGCACGGCCGGTGATGTCCATCATGCCGGTCATGGCCTGGATCATCAGGTCGTAACCGGCACGTTCGGCGTAAGGGCCGTCCTGGCCAAAGCCGGTGATGGAGCAGTAGATGAGGCGTGGGTTCAGTGCCTTCAGGCTCGCATAGTCCAGCCCATACTTGGCCAAGCCGCCGACCTTGAAGTTCTCCACCAGCACGTCACTTTGCGCGGCCATTTTGCGGATCAGCGCCTGGCCTTCAGGCTTGGCAATGTCGATGGTGACCGAGCGCTTGTTGCGGTTGCAGGCGGTGAAGTAGCTGGCGTGTTTTGTGTTGTTGCCCTGGGCGTCTTGCAGGAAGGGTGGGCCCCAGTGGCGGGTGTCGTCGCCTTCGCCCGGTTTTTCGATCTTGATGACGTCGGCGCCCAGGTCGGCCAGCATCTGGGTGCACCAAGGGCCCGCCAATACTCTCGACAGGTCAAGAACCTTGATGTGGGGGAGAGCGGAGGGCTTTTCGGTCATGGTTGCTTTCGTTTTGCCTTTTTTGAAGCAGCGGAGTTTGTGTGATCACACATACCGGGGATGGTGCCTGCCGGGTGGGGCAAGGCTGGGGGCCTCATCTGTCCTGAAGGCCAGCAAATCGGCCCCCAGCCTTGCCCCACCCCGCGAGCAGTAGCGTGCGGGTAAGCGGTGTCCGAATTCAAAACTTCGTGGGCACTCACACGCAACGCTGCTGGAATGGGGGTAAAGGCTTCCGCCGATTTCTGGCCAGCAGGACAGTATGAGGCAGAGGCCTTTACCCCCCATTCCAGCCCCCACAAAAGGTGGAACAGCACGGGGTAGTCCGGCAGGGTCCTAGAAAGCCGCAATCCCTGTCTGCGCCCGCCCCAAAATCAGCGCATGGATGTCGTGTGTGCCTTCGTAGGTGTTGACCACCTCCAGGTTCACCAGATGCCGCGCAACGCCAAACTCGTCCGAGATGCCGTTGCCCCCCATCATGTCCCGCGCCAGCCGTGCAATGTCCAGTGACTTGCCGCAGGAATTGCGCTTGAGGATGGACGTGATCTCCACCGAGGCCGTGCCTTCGTCCTTCATGCGACCCAGTCGCAGGCAGCCTTGCAGGCCCAGCGCGATTTCGGTTTGCATGTCGGCCAGCTTCTTCTGGATCAACTGGTTGGCCGCCAAGGGTTTGCCGAACTGCTTGCGGTCCATTGTGTACTGGCGGGCGCGCAGCCAGCAGTCCTCCGCCGCACCCAAAGCACCCCAGGCAATGCCGTAGCGTGCCGAGTTCAGGCAGGTGAACGGGCCCTTGAGGCCGCGCACTTCCGGGAAGGCGTTTTCTTCAGGGCAGAAGACACCGTCCATGACGATCTCGCCAGTGATGCTGGCGCGCAGGCCGACCTTGCCGTGGATGGCGGGGGCGCTCAAGCCGGCCATGCCCTTCTCCAGCACAAAGCCGCGGATCGGGCCGACCTGGCCGCCCTCGGATACCTCTTTGGCCCAAACCACAAACACGTCGGCAATCGGGCTGTTGCTGATCCACATCTTGCTGCCGCTGAGCTTGTAGCCGCCGGCGACCTTGTGGGCACGCGTGGCCATGGAGCCGGGGTCGGAGCCGTGGTCGGGTTCGGTCAGGCCAAAGCAGCCAATCCATTCGCCGGTGGCCAGCTTGGGCAGGTATTTCTGGCGTTGTGCCTCGGTGCCGAATTCGAAGATCGGCACCATGACCAAGGAGGACTGCACGCTCATCATGGAGCGGTAGCCGCTGTCCACCCGCTCCACCTCGCGGGCGATCAGGCCGTAGGACACGTAGTTCAAACCGGGGCCACCGTAGGTGTCGGGGATGGTGGGGCCTAACAGGCCCAGTTCACCCATCTCGCGGAAGATGGCTGGGTCCGTCGTGCCATCGCGAAAGGCCTGGGTCACGCGGGGCAGGAGCTTGTCCTGGCAATAGGCGGCGGCGGCATTGCGCACCATGCGTTCGTCGTCGCTGAGTTGGCTGTCCAGCAAGAAGGGGTCTTGCCAGTTGAAGGATGCGTGGGCCATGGGTGTCTCCTGGGGTGGCTGCAATGGTTTGCCCTGCATCGTAGTGCCGAACGTCGGCGGCGACAAACGATTGTTTGTCATCCAGTTATGCGCTCAAAGAATATTTGGAGGAACGGGCCCCGCCGTGCATCCTAGAGCCGGGTGATCTTGCTGGCTTCGACCATGCCGGGCACGCCGTCCAGCTGCACCACCAGTTCGCCGCGGCGCAGGATCACGTTTTTGACGGATTCCGTGCGGTTCTGGTACAGCACCCGGTCGCCGGGCTTGTACTGCGGAAGGCGGGGCAATTGGATCTGGACCGCCGCTCTGGGTTGGGCCGTCGCCTGGGCGTGGGCGCTGACCCGCTGGGCGATCGCGGGATGGGACCGTGCCAACAGGTCCAGCGCCTTGGCCACTTCGCCGCGCAAGGCGTCCGCCGTAAAGGGTTTTGCCAGCAAAAACAGGGCGCCGGCTTCTCTGGCCTCGTCCACTTGGTCGGGGCCGTGGGTGTGCGTCAGCAGCGCCAGGCGGCAACCGGGGCTGCTGGCCTGAATCGCCCGGTGCAGGGCGATGCCGGACATGGATTCTTTGGCAAACCAGTCGGTCAACAGCAGGTCGGGCTGGAGTGAGGCGGCGATCTCGACGGCGGCTTGCGGGTTGCCGGTGGTCTTGATCGACGCGGCGTCAAACCCGTAGGCGGCCAGCAATTGCTGCGAGAACGTTTGCAGGGCGGGGCTGGGGTCACAAATCAGAAAACTAACGGCGGACATGGATGCAATACAAACTGGCAAAAGGAAGGCGGGACAAGCGTAGCGCTGCTGGGCAAGTATCGCATTGCGGCAGTGCTGGCAAATAGAGTCAGTACACTGATTCCCTCGATGCGCCGCAAAATCCCCGCCACCCATACCCTTCTGTGTTTCGAGGCCGCCGCGCGCCACGAAAGCTACACCCGTGCGGCGCAGGAGCTGGCCCTGACGCAAAGCGCGGTGTCGCGCCAGGTGGCCGCGCTGGAGGAATATCTGGGCCAGGCCCTGTTCCGTCGCACCCGCCACGGCGTGGCGCTGACCCCGCGGGGCCGGGAATACGCGGCCCAGGTGTCGGAGCGCCTGCTGGCGCTGGAGCGCGACACGCTGAACGCCATGTCCACCCAGGGCACCCAGGGCGCTGTGCATCTGGCGGCCGTGCCCACGTTCGCCACGCGCTGGCTGATCCCCCGCCTGCCCCAATTGCGGGCGGCGCACCCCGACATCGTGGTGCACATCGAGACCCGCACCCGGCCCTTTATGTTTGCCGACACCGGCTTCGACGCCGCGCTGTATGCCGGCACCGCCGAACAGGTGGCCAACTGGGCCGGCACCCAGGCCACCCTGCTGATGCATGAAGACGTGCTGCCGGTGTGCGCCCCCGGCTTGCTGGGCCAGGGCGCGCCACGCAGTGCGCAGGCAGTTGCCGAACTGCCGCTGCTTCAGCAAAGCACGCGGCCCTTTGGCTGGCGCCAGTGGTTTGACGCCATGGGTGTGGCAACGCCCAACGCGCTGTCGGGCCCGCGCTACGAGCTGTTCTCGATGACGACGGCCGCCGCCATCCATGGCCTGGGCGTGGCGCTGGTGCCGCGTCTGCTGATCGAGGCCGAACTGGCGCGCGGTGACCTGGTGGTGGCCTGCGACCAGCCGTTGCGCGGAGAGCGTGCCTATTACCTGGTGGCGCCGCTGCGCGAGGACGAGCCCGCTGCGCTGGCCCTGTTCCGCGACTGGCTGGCCCGTGTAAACCCCTAGATACAGACTGGCATCACAATTGCTAGCATTCTAGCAAGAACCTGACTAAATGGTCAGATTTTTTAACAGGAGTGTTAGCGTGTCCACTGCCTACCAACCCGACATCCGTCCCGGCCGCCTGGGGGCCGCCGACTACGCGGAGCACTTTGCGGATGCCAGCCCCCGGCTGACCCGTTCCCAGGCGTTGCTGGAGGCCGAGCGCTGCCTGTATTGCTATGACGCGCCCTGCGCTACGGCCTGCCCCACCAGCATCGATGTGCCGTCCTTCATCAAGCGCATTGCCGATGACAACCTGCGCGGTTCTGCACGCACCATTCTGGAGTCCAACCCGCTGGGCGGCATGTGCGCCCGCGTCTGCCCGACCGAGAACCTGTGCGAGGCCGTGTGTGTGCGCACCACGCAGGAGGGCACGCCCGTTGCCATCGGCCGCCTGCAGCGCTACGCGGTGGACGCGCTGATGGACAGCGACCAACCGCAGATATTCACCCGCGCAGCCACCACTGGCAAAAAAATCGCGGTGGTCGGCGCCGGGCCTGCCGGTCTGGCCTGCGCCTATACGCTGGCACGCCAGGGGCATGCCGTCGCGGTGTTCGACGCCAAGCCCAAGCCCGGTGGCCTGAATGAATACGGTTTGGCCAGCTACAAGACGCCCGACAACTTTGCCCAGCGCGAGGTGCAATGGTTGCTGGACCTGGGCGGCATCACCATTCACAGCAACTGGAAACTGGAAACCACGGCCCAGCTCGACGCGCTGCGCCAGGACCATGACGCCGTGTTCCTGGGCGTGGGCCTGGCCACCACGCACGCGCTGGGCGTGCCCGGCGAGAACTTGCCCGGCGTGGGCGACGCGGTGGACTTCATCGCCACACTGCGCCAGACTTCGGACCTGTCCACACTGCCGGTGGGTCGGCGCGTGGTGGTTATTGGTGGCGGCATGACGGCGGTGGACGCGGCCGTGCAAAGCAAGCTGCTGGGCGCCAAGGTGGTGCACATGGTGTACCGCCGCGGCTTGGATGCCATGTCGGCATCCAAGGCCGAGCAGGAGTGGGCGCAGACCAACGGCGTGGTGCTGCACCAGTGGCTGGCGCCGGTCGAGATTCTCGGGCGAGACGGCCATGTCGCCGGTGTGCGCTTTGCCGACCAGGCGCTGGTCGATGGCAAGCTGCAGCCTACCGGGAGGGAGCTCACGTTTGAAGCCGACACCGTGCTCAAGGCCATCGGTCAGAAACTGGGCAACCCGGTGCTGGCGGCGGCGGGTTTGACACTGGACGGCGGCCGAGTGGTTACCGATGCCGAAGGCCAGACCAGCCTCGCCGGCGTCTGGGCCGGCGGTGACTGCCGTGCCGGCGGGCTGGACCTGACGGTGGAGGCGGTGGAGCACGGCAAGCAGTCAGCCCACGCCATCCACGCCTACATTTCGCGCGCCTGAGCGCCGCTGCACGCCCACGATTCGGAGATCACCACCATGGCCAACCTGCTCACCACCTTTGCCGGCATCCGTAGCCCCAACCCTTTCTGGCTGGCCAGCGCGCCGCCCACCGACAAGGCCTACAACGTCAACCGCGCGTTTGAAGCCGGCTGGGGCGGCGTGGTCTGGAAGACGCTGGGCGAGGCCGGGCCACCGGTCGTCAACGTCAATGGCCCGCGCTATGGCGCGCTGCTGACGCCGGACCGGCGCCTGCTGGGCTTCAACAACATCGAGCTGATCACCGATCGCGACCTGGATCTCAACCTCAAGGAAATCCGCGAGGTCAAGCGCGACTGGCCGGACCGCGCCATGGTCGTCTCGCTGATGGTGCCCTGCCAGGAAGAATCGTGGAAAGCCATCCTGGCGCGCCTGGTGGACACCGGCGCCGACGGCATCGAGCTGAACTTCGGCTGCCCGCACGGCATGAGCGAGCGCGGCATGGGCGCCGCCGTGGGCCAGGTGCCGGAGTACATCCAGATGGTGACGGAGTGGTGCAAGCTCTACAGCCGGCTTCCCGTCATCGTCAAACTCACGCCCAACATCACCGACGTGCGCCTGCCCGCCCGCGCCGCCAAAAAGGGCGGGGCCGATGCGGTGAGCCTGATCAACACCATTAACTCCATCATGGGCGTGGACCCGACCACGCTGACCATGTCGCCCAACACCGGCGGCAAGGGCAGCCACGGCGGCTACTGCGGCCCGGCCGTCAAACCGATCGCGCTGAACATGGTGGCCGAGATCGCGCGCGATCCGCTCACCGCCGGCCTGCCCATCAGCGGCATTGGCGGCATTGGCAACTGGCGCGACGCGCTGGACTTCATCGCGCTGGGCGCCGGCAACGTGCAGGTCTGCACCGCCGCCATGGTCTATGGCTTCAAGATCGTGCAGGAGATGACCGACGGCCTGTCCAACTACATGGACGAGATGGGCTTCACCAGCGTGGACCAGATCGTTGGCAAGGCCCTGCCCAGTGTGACCAACTGGCAATACCTGAACCTGAACCACATCAGCAAGGCCGTCATCAACCAGGACAGCTGCATCCAGTGCGGGCGCTGCCACATCGCCTGCGAAGACACCTCGCACCAGGCCATCACCGCCCTGAAAGACGGCAAGCGCCACTTTGAAGTCATGGAAGACGAGTGCGTGGGTTGCAACCTGTGCGCCGTCGTCTGCCCGGTGCCCGAATGCATCACCCTGCGCGATCTGGCCCCCGGCGAAAAAGACTTGCGCACCGACCGGGTTGTGAGCGATAAATACGCTGACTGGACAACGCACGCCAACAACCCCATGCGCACGACCAGTCCAGCCTAAGCGCTTAAGCAAAACTGGCCGCTAGCCCTCGTCCGCATTGCGCACTACGCTACCAATTTAGGAGCATTTATGAGTAATACCCTCTTCATCCGCGGCGGCACCGTGGTCAATGCCGACCGGGCCTTCAAGGCCGATGTCATCACCCAAAACGGCAAGATCACCGCCGTCGGCGAAAACCTGAGCGCCCCGGTCGGCGCCACCGTGGTCGACGCCGGCGGCCAATACGTCATGCCTGGCGGCATAGACCCGCACACCCACATGCAGCTGCCGTTCATGGGCACCACGACGATGGACGACTTCTACACCGGCACCGCGGCCGGCCTGGCCGGCGGCAACACCAGCATCATCGATTTCGTCATCCCCAACCCGCAGCAGTCCATCATGGAGGCCTACCAGACGTGGCGTGGCTGGGCCGAAAAGTCCGCCGGGGACTACGGCTTCCACGTCGCCATCACCTGGTGGGACGAAACCGTCAAACGGGACATGGGCACGCTGGTGCAGCAGGAGGGCGTGAACAGCTTCAAACACTTCATGGCCTACAAGAACGCCATCATGTGCGACGACGAAACCCTGGTGAACAGCTTCAAGCGCTGCATGGAACTGGGCGCCATGCCCACCGTGCACGCCGAGAACGGCGAACTGGTCTTTCTGCTGCAAAAGACCGTGGCCGAGATGGGCATCAAGGGTCCGGAAGGCCACCCGCTGTCACGCCCGCCCATGGTGGAGGCCGAAGCCGCCAACCGCGCCATTGCCATTGCCGACGTGCTGAACGTGCCCATCTATGTGGTGCACGTGAGTTGCATAGAAGCGGCCAAGGCCATCGCCCGCGCCCGCGCCCGTGGCCAGCGTGTGTACGGCGAGGTCCTGGCCGGCCACCTGGTGGTGGACGACAGCGTCTACCGCCACCCCGACTTTGCGACCGCTGCCGCCCATGTGATGAGCCCGCCGTTTCGTCCCAAGGGCAACCAAGAATTTTTGTGGCGCGGTCTGCAGGCCGGCAACCTGCACACCACCGCGACGGACCACTGCACCTTCTGCGCCGCGCAAAAGGCGGCCGGCAAGGACGACTTCAGCAAAATTCCCAACGGCTGTGGCGGTGTCGAAGAGCGCCTGGCCGTGATCTGGGACGAGGGCGTCAACACCGGGCGCCTGACGCCATCCGAATTTGTCGCGATCACCTCGGCCAACACCGCCAAGCTGTTCAACATCTACCCGCAGAAGGGCAGCGTGTCCGCAGGCGCGGACGCCGACATCGTGATCTGGGACCCGGCTGGCACGAAGACGCTGTCCGCCAAGACCCAGCATAGCAAGGGTGACTTCAATATCTTCGAAGGCCGCACCGTCAAAGGCATCCCCAGCCACACCATCAGCCAGGGTGAGTTGGTGTTTGTGCAGGGCGACCTGCGCGCCGTGCAGGGCAAAGGGCGGTATATCAGACGGCCGGCGTTTGGGTCCAACTTTGCGGCCAATAAATTGCGGGCGGAGACCTTGGCGCCCACTGCGGTTAAACGCTAACTGATTGGTGCCTGCCGGAGAGGGGAATGCCGGGGGCCTCATCTGTCCCTGCTGGTCCAGCAAATCGGCCCCCGGCATTCCCCTCTCCGGCGAAAGTGGCTTTTTTTGAATGTGAAGGAAATACCATGAATGCAGTAACTGCCACTGATATTGAGAATGTCCGCATCAACGGCGAGCGCCTCTGGGCCTCGCTGATGGAGCTGGCCAAAATCGGTGCCACCCCCAAAGGCGGTGTCTGCCGATTGACGCTGACCGACCTCGATAAGCAAGGCCGCGACCTGGTGCTGCGCTGGGCCAAAGAGGCGGGCATGACCGTCACCATCGACAAGATCGGCAACGGCTTCATGCGCCGCGCCGGCCGCAACAACAACCTGCCACCCATCGTCACCGGCAGCCACATTGACACCCAACCGACCGGCGGCAAGTTCGATGGCAACTATGGCGTGCTGGCGGGCATTGAGGTGGTGCGCACACTCAATGACTTGGGCATGGAGACCGAAGCACCCATTGAAGTCGCCTTCTGGACCAACGAAGAAGGCTCGCGCTTCGTGCCGGTGATGATGGGCTCGGGCGTGTTTGCCAAGGCCTTCACGCTGGAGCATGCGTATGCGGCGATGGACCTTGAGGGCAAGAGCGTCAAGGGCGAGCTGGAGCGCATTGGCTACATTGGCACACAGGAGCCTGGTGATCACCCCATAGGCGCGTACTTCGAGACCCACATCGAACAGGGCCCCGTGCTCGAAGACGCCGATGTGACGATTGGCGTGGTGCAGGGCGTGCTGGGCATCCGCTGGTTTGACTGCACCGTGACCGGCATGGAGGCCCACGCCGGCCCCACACCCATGGCACTGCGCAAGGATGCGATGCAAGTGTCAGCCCGCATCATGCAGGAAGTGGTGGCCTGTGCCATGCGCCACCAGCCGCATGGCCGCGGGACGGTGGGCATGGTGCAGGTCTTCCCCAACAGCCGCAACGTGATCCCGGGGCGCGTGAAGTTCAGTATCGACCTGCGCAACGCCACCGACGCGCTGGTGGATCAGATGGCCGATGAGGTCAAGGCCTTTGCCGCCAATGTCGCCAAGGACAGCGGACTGGACGTGAAGATCGAGATGGTGTCCAGCTACCCCGCGCAAGTCTTCCACCCAGACTGTGTGGAAGCCGTCGGCCGCGCCGCGAGGAAGCTGGGCTACAGCAATATGCCCGCCGTGTCAGGCGCCGGCCACGATGCCGTCTACATGGCCAAGCTGGCCCCGGCCGGCATGATTTTTATCCCCTGCAAGGACGGCATCAGCCACAACGAGATTGAGGACGCCAAGCCTGAGCACATTACCGCGGGGTGCAATGTGCTGTTGCATGCGATGCTGGAGCGCGCGGGGGTGGTTTGAGGGCCTGGTTTTCGTCATTTACGGCACTTCGGGGGACACGGTGGCTCCCCGATAGGAACGACCCCCATCTGCCACCCATACTCCGGAGACACACATGACACAAGTTCTTTCGTTGGTGGTTTACATGGCAGGCATCACTTGGCTTCTGCTCCTTGCAGCCAGCCTTATTCGTGCCAGGGGTTGGACGCCTGAAGGCATGAAGATAGCAATGGGCAATCGGGAAATGCTTCCTGAGGCGACACCGTTTGCCGGGCGTGCAGACCGAACGGCCAAGAACACGCTGGAGAACTTTGCCCTGTTTGCCGCGCTGGCACTCGTCGCGCACGTCTCTGGCACCCAGTCACCTCGAGTCCTCATGGGCGCCGAGATCTTCTTTTGGTCAAGGCTCCTCTTCATCGCAGTCTATTACGCTGGTGTTCCGTACCTGCGCACAGTCGTTTGGACAGCGGGTTTCGGCGGCTTGGCCATGATGGCGTCGGCACTCCTATAGCCCCATCGATCAATCAGTGTTCTGGGCGATGCGCCAAAGCACGCCGGACGGGTCGATCACAACAAAGTCCCGCATGCGCCAGGGTTGCTGCTCCACGGGCGTGACCTTCACGCCGTACTTTCCGGCAATGCCGGACGCGATGACTTGGTTCCACCATGCGTCGACGTCTTCAACCAGCAAGTGCATCATGAAATTGCTGGCCAGCGTCTCGTTGTAGAAGTCTTGCAGCAGGAAGCTGGTCTCGCCGTGGTGAAAGTAGGCGATGCCATCGGAGTCAGAGGCCATGGCGAAACCAAGGTCCTGGTAGAAACGCTTGGACAGTTCAAAGTCCCTGGCCGGGACAAAGGCTTTGATTTCAACGGTGCGCAGGTTTGACACGGGCTTGCCTTCCAAACGTTGGGGTTTGCGGTTTCGGATCTGACTATGCCATGATCACTGGTTCCCGTTTTCAATTGGAGTTTCCCCATGACACTCAGCACCTGGTGGCTGTTCATCCTGATGACCTTTGTCGTCTCGGCCACGCCTGGCCCCAATATGCTGTACGTCATGAGCACCAGCGCCCGCCACGGTGTGCGCGCTGCGGTAGTGGCCATGCTGGGGTGCATGACCGCGCTGTTGGGCATGATGAGCGTCTCTGCCGCGGGCCTGGGTGCCTTGCTGCAGACCTTCCCCACCGTATTTGAAGCATTGCGTCTGGCCGGGGCCGCCTATCTGGCGTATCTGGGGGTGAAGTGCTGGCGGTCGCCGGTGCAGGACCGCAGGGGCGATGGCGCGACCGGCCCCCCGGCTGCGGCCGAGCCCGCTGTTCCGTCGGGTGCCATCTATCGGCAAGGATTTCTGGTCGCCGCCAGCAACCCGAAAGCGATTCTGTTCGCGGCTGCTTTCTTTCCGCAGTTCATCAATCCGGACGCGGCCAAACTGCCCCAGTTCGCGATTCTGCTCACCACGTTTACGGTCATCGAAGTCGGCTGGTATTTTGTCTATGCGGTCAGCGGCAAGCGGCTGTCGATCTACCTGCAGCGCGCCGCGGTCATGCGGGCGTTCAACCGCCTGACGGGCGGTGTGTTCATCGGGTTTGCCGCGCTGATGGCAACCGCCCGGGAGTAGCGTGCCTGCGCGGTCTTATGGCGTTTGCCCGGCCTTCAGTGATCTGCGAACCGTGTGCAGTGGCAAACCATACTTTCGGGCCAGTTCGGTTTGGGCACCATATTTCTGGCCGGATCGCACCCGGTCAGCGTACTCTTGCTGGAGCCGCTTGAGGTTCTTGGCCTGATGGCCTGAGGTCAGGCGCCGGGTTTTTTTCTTGTCTACCGTCGCCATCGCCAGCCGCAGTGCCAGGGGCATATTTTCCAGTCGCAGGGCGAGCCGCCGCGTCTCCCGGAAGTAGTCCCTGATGCGTTGCCCCTGTTCCGACTCGTTGCCCGCATGGGCGAAAAATGCGTGGGTCAGCTGTTCGCGCAATCCCATGAGGTGTTGGCGAACCTTGGGGTAGCTGCGCCAATGGCTGGGCCCATACAGCCAGGCATCGAAAGCCACAAGATCCCAGTCCAGAACCTCCCCAGCCATCTGGGCAAGGGGACCCTGCGCAGGGTCTTTGTAAACCCACATGCCGTCGACGTGGGTTCCGAAATCCAGAATCAGGCCGAAGCTCATCCCATCCACCCATTGCGGCCAAAGGCGTGTGAGGCGGCTGCTCGCATGACCGTTCTATACCGCTGCTGCGCCGTTCACCTGGCAGTGGTATTGGCCGGAGATCATGTTCTCCTGTTTCTTTCCGTCCACCACAAGACTGCGGCCTTCGATCAGGGTGAGCTCGCCGCTTTTGATGTCAAACGATCCCGATACCCAGAGTGCCGGATTACGGGAACTGAAGGTCAACGGATTTCTGGGTGTCGCGTCCCACTTCACCGGATACGACTTCACCAACGCGGAGTCGGACCGAAGGTGGAAGTCAATCTCTATCGGGTAGGTCTTTTCAAATCGTTCGGATGGAGTGCGCACGTCCGTGTGGGTGCTGGAGCGCTCCTGGCCGCTGCACGCGTACTCCCGGTCCCAGTTCAAGGAGGAGTTGCAAGCTGTCAATGCCAGCACGCACAGGCTTGCTCCGATGGATTTGAAAACGAACTTGATGTCTGACATTCGGTGCCTGATTGGGGGGACGTGGGACGTCAAAGCGGTGGACGCAGGCGCTCTGCGTATGAGGGCTACCTTAATTTCCTGTTCTTAAGAAGTTCTTAACACCGAGGTCAGCGCAATGGATGGGGCATACTGAAGCGGGCCGGTGGGTTGACGGTGCCGCCTCAAACGGGAGAACGTATTGGGAAATGCCAAGCGGCTGGTTTGCCCTCGATGTCAGCGCCCCCAGAGCGCCTGCATCTGTCAGTGGGTAGTCCCGGTTGTGCACACCACCGAGGTGCTTATCCTGCAGCACCCGCTGGAAGTCGACCATGCCAAAAACACTGCCCGCCTGCTGCAGCTGAGCCTGGCGCACAGCCAGCTGGTGGTCGGCGAGGCCTTTGACGCCATCTCGTTGCAGGCCGCGATGCGCGCACCCAAATACACCGTGCTCCTGTATCCCCGCAGCACGCTGAGTCCGTCACCCGTTCCCGATGCCACGCGGTTGCAAGACACTGCGAATCTGCGCCTGGTGGTGCTGGACGGAACCTGGCGCAAGAGCCGCAAGATGCTGCACCTCAGCCCACTGCTGCAGCAGTTGCCGCGCCTGTCGCTGGACGATGTGCCGGCTTCCCAGTATCGGATTCGCAAGGCGCACCAGCCGGGTCAACTCTCCACGCTGGAGGCGACCTGCGCCGCACTGGTGCAGCTGGAGGGCGAGCCCGAGCGGTTCCAGCCGCTGCTGGATGCGTTTGACGGGTTTGTGGCGCAGCAGCTGGCCTTCAGGCCGCAGTAGCGGCACGCGCCACGCCGGGCTGCCGGCTCAGGGTCGCGCCACGGGCACCACGTTCCAGATGGTCTTGGCGTATTGGCCAATGGTTCGGTCGGAGGAAAACTGTCCCATGCCGGCCACGTTCAAAACCGCCTTGTGGGTCCAGCCTTGCGGATCACCGTAGAGCTGCCCTACCTTTTCCTGGCAGGCGATGTAGGACGCGTAGTCAGCCAGCAGCCGGTAGTGGTCGCCGTGGTAGGTCAGGGCCTCAAACACGGGCTTGAAGCGTTCGCTGTCCTCGGGTGAAAAATAGCCGTCGCGCAGCATGTCCAGGGTCTGGCGCAGTTCGGCGTTGGTGTCGTAGTAGAACCAGGGGTTGTAGCCGCCGGCATGGGTCTGGGCCACTTCGTCGGTGGTCATGCCAAAGATGAAGATGTTGTCGGCACCCACTTCATCGCGGATCTCGACATTGGCGCCATCCAGGGTTCCGATGGTCAGCGCACCGTTGAGCGCCAGTTTCATGTTGCCGGTGCCCGATGCCTCGGTGCCCGCGGTGGAAATCTGCTCGGACAGGTCGGCCGCCGGGATGATGATTTCCGCGTTGGAGACGTTGTAGTTGGGGATGAACACCACCTTCAGGCGGTCCCCTACCTGGGCGTCGTTGTTGACCACGTCGGCCACATCGTTGATGAGGCGGATGATGAGCTTGGCCATGCGGTAGCCGGGCGCCGCCTTGCCGCCGAAGATCACGGTGCGGGGTGGCGCCGTGCCACCACCGCGCAGGCGGTTGTACAGCGTGATCACGTGCAGTACATTGAGCAGCTGGCGCTTGTATTCGTGGATGCGTTTGATCTGCACGTCGAACAGGGAATCCGGGTCGACGCGGATGGCCAGGCGCTCGGCAATCAGCTGTGCCAGCCGGACCTTGTTGTCGCGCTTGACCTGGGCAAACGCCGCACAAAACGCCGGGTCCGTGGCCAGGGCGTTTAGCTGGCGCAACTGGTCCAGGTCCTTCAGCCAGCCATGGCCAATGCGGCTGGTGATCAGCCGGGCCAGCGCCGGGTTGGCCTGGTTCAGCCAGCGCCGGGGCGTGACGCCGTTGGTCATGTTGACGATCTTGTCCGGCCACAGGCGGTGGAAGTCGGCAAAGATGGTTTCCTTCATCAGCCGGGTGTGGATGGCGGCAACGCCATTGACCTTGTGGCTGCCAACAATGGCCAGGTGCGCCATGCGGATGCGCTTGTCGTGTGTCTCGTCGATCAGCGACATGCGGGCCCACAGCCCCGGGTCGCCGGGGTGGTGGTGCATTACGTCGCGCAGGAAGTGGTGGTTGATGGCGTAGATGATTTGCAGATGGCGGGGCAGCACACGCGCGAACAGCGGCACGGCCCAGGTCTCCAGCGCCTCGGGCATCAGGGTGTGGTTGGTATAGGCAAAGGTGCGGGTGGTGATAGCCCAGGCACGGTCCCAGTCCAGCTGGTGGGTGTCGGTCAGGATGCGCATCAGCTCGGCCACGGCGATCGACGGGTGGGTGTCGTTGAGCTGCACCGCCACCTTGTCGGACAGGGCATCCAGCGGCAGGCCGGATTTGGCGAAGCGGTACAGCATGTCCTGTAACGAGGCACTGACGAAGAAATACTGCTGCTTGAGCCGCAGTTCGCGGCCCATCTCGGTGGTGTCATTGGGGTAGAGCACCTTGGACAGGTTCTCGGACTCATTTTTGTCTTCGACCGCCCGGATGTAGTCGCCCTCGTTGAAATACGTCAGGTCGAAGTCGCGGGTGGCCTTGGCGGCCCACAGTCGCATGTTGTTGACCGTGCCAGTATCGAACCCCGGAATAGGGTAGTCGTAGGCCATGGCCATCACGTCATCGGTGTCGACCCACTGGTGGCGTGCACGGCCCTGTTCGTCGGTAAAGTCCACCACCCGGCCGTGGAACTTGACCTGGTAGAGCACCTCGGGGCGCGGAAACTCCCAGGGGTTGCCGTAGCGCAACCAGTTGTCGGGGTGCTCGACCTGCTGGCCGTTCTCGATACCCTGGTGGAACATGCCGTATTCGTAGCGGATGCCGTAGCCGTAGCCCGGCACCCCCATGGTCGCCATCGAGTCCAGAAAACAGGCGGCGAGCCGGCCCAGGCCGCCGTTGCCCAGGGCGGCATCGGGCTCCACCTCGCGCAGGTTCTCGGGTTTGAGTCCCATTACGGCCAGGGCGGCCAGCGCGTCGTGGAATTCCTTCTCGGCGCAGATGTTGAGCATGCTGTTGGTCATGGTGCGCCCCATGAGGAATTCCAGCGACAGGTAGTAGACGCGTTTGCGGTCTTCGACGTAGTAGCTGCGCATTGTGGCCATCCAGCGCTCGATCATGCGTTCGCGCACCACGGCCGCCGCCGCGTAGAACCAGTCTCTATCCGTGGCGGTGATAGGGTCCTTGCCGACGGTAAATACCAGGTGCTGGTAAAGCGAGCGCCGGATCGATTCGGCGTCGAGCGTCGGGTGCTCAAGTTCGGGCAAGGCGACGGGTTGTTGCATGGAACGCTCCCTCGAAGTGGACCAAGACCATCATACGCGCGCTGTTTGTTTCGACAAGGCACAATCACCCACTTTGCCCGATGTGGTTGAACCTTCCCTCTGCCTTTTTCAAATCGTTGTCTGACGACTTTCTGGGGCATCTCACGCCCGGAATCCGGCGCCTGTACCGCGACAAAGCCGCCTGGGGTGTGAAGGACATCGAGCCGCTGGTCCAGCGGCTGGAGGCGCGGTACGGCACGGCGCAGTCGACCATGCAGACACAGCGCGGCGTGTGGCGCTTCATCCAGAGCATCATGCTGTCCACCCGGCCGCTGTTCTGGAGTGCCTTGCTCTACATGCTGGTGTCCACGGTCGCCGGGATGGCGCCGGCGCTGCTGATCGAACTGGTGATGACCCACTTTGAGGCCATCCAGGCATCGCCCTGGGCACTGCACCACGCGCTGCTGTTGCTCGCATTCCCCTTGGTGATTTACGTCACCAATGTCACGTTCTGGCGCTATATCAAGGCGTTTTCGCAGGCACACATGCTGCAGCGCCGGGCGCTGATGCAGGCGTTCTCCCAAAAGTGGTTTCGGCTGGAGCCACGCATTCGCCATGCGCTGCCGCAGGGTAACGTGCAGAACCTCATGCACATTGATGTGCCTGCGGTCAGCCACTGCGTGGAGCGCTTCGTCGATGGGGTGATGGTGGTGGTACACATCGGCGTGGCAGCTGCGCTGCTGTGGCGCTATCTGGGCACCACGGCCATCTTTGGGCTGTCGCTGATGGCGTTGAGTGTGCCGGTCCTGAAGTACATCGTGCGCGAAACCGCCCGGCGCCAGCACGGACTGCTGGCCGCACGCGACAGCCGGCTGGACCTGTTCTCGCAGATTCTGTCGGCCATCAAGGTCATCAAGCTCTCGGGTTGGTCCGACGTCTTCCTGCAGCGCACCCGCAAGATTCGGGACACCGAAGTGGGTCGACTCATCGGGGTCATGCTGTTGCAGACCCGCTCGTCGCTGGTATTTTCCAGCGCCGGGTTGTTGGTGGCGACGGCTACCTACGGCATTCACATCTTGCGGGGTGGCGAGCTGCATGCCGCCATGCTGTTGCCCACTTTGCTGATTTTCCAGGGGTTGGAATTTCCGTTTGTGGTGCTGAGCGATGTAGCCGGCATCCTGGCGCAAACCAGGGTATCGGCCTCGCGCCTGCTGGACTTTTTCAACCTCGCAGAAGAGGCACCTGCGCCGATCACTACCGCGGTTGCGCCAGCGCCCGGTTTGCTGGTGCGGGAGCTGGTCTTCAAGGCCGACAACGGCAAGACCATTCTGGACACGATTTCCTTTTCGTTGGAGGCTGGCCAGAGTCTTGCCATCGTGGGACCGGTGGGCGCGGGCAAGTCGGTGCTGTTGCGGGCCTTGTTGCGGGAATATGCGCCCAGCTCGGGCGACGTGCAGTGGCTGGGCCAGCCGCAGTTTGCCTATTGTCCGCAAGAGACCTTCATCGCCAGCGGCACGCTGCGGGACAACTTGACGCTGTTTGCGCAGGGTGGCGTCAACCAGGACGACGCCCTCCAGCGCGCCCTGCGGCTGGCCAGCCTGTCCCAGGATGTGGATCAATGGCCCGGTGGACTCAATACCGAGATCGGTGAGCGCGGCCTGAATCTGTCGGGTGGTCAGAAGCAGCGTGTGTCGCTGGCGCGCGCGGCCCTGCACAGCGCCAATACCGTGGTGCTGGACGACCCCTTCTCGGCACTGGATGTGGCCACCGAAGCCCGCATTGCCGACGACCTGCTGTTTGGTGCATGGAGCCAACACCTGCGCATCTGTGTGACCCACCGTTTGGCGCATATCGCCCGGTTTGACCGCATCCTGTTCATCGATTCGGATGGCCGCAGCGAGTTCGGCACCCTGGAGCAATTGCGCGCCACCAACAGCCGGTTTTCGAATTTCTTGCGGATTGAGGCAGAAGGCCACGCCGACCAAAGTGCCGTCATGGGGCATCTCACAGGCGACTCCGGCGCAGTCTCGGAAAAGGAGGAGCTGCTCACCGCTTCCGAGGGGCAAGCGGCGGGCAGGATTCCAGGCTCCGTCTGGCGCAATATCCTGATGACTTTGGGACAGAGCAGCTGGCAAGGGCGACCCGTTTGGGGCGCCAGCTGGGTGTTGGGGCTGGTGCTGGTGGCCAGTGTATTGCCGTTGCTGCAACAGGTTCTGATGTCGCGCATGGGGGGCGCCAATCCCATGACACCGGTCGCGTTCTTCGCGGCTTTCTCGGCCCTCACGCTGTTCATTCTGGTGGTGAGTTACATCGCCCAGGCGACTTTTCGGCGCAGTTGCGCCCGCACGGCACAGGATGCCCATGACAAGATGCTGGGCGGTGTCATGGCGTCGCCGCTTCGGTTCTTTGAAACCACGCCGTCTGGCCGCCTGATGAACCGGTTTTCGGCGGACATCCAACAGCTCGATGTGGAATTGGCGAGCCGTGGTTTCCGGTTTGCCCAAGGAGCCACCCATGTGCTGGCCTGTGTGTTCGGCCTGGTGGGGGTTGCGCCGATGGTGGTGTTGCCTTTCATTGCGACCACCTATATTTCGGTTCGCATCTCACGACTGTATGGCGTCGCGGTGCGCGAGAACGCGCGCTTGGCCGCCATTACCCGCTCGCCGGTGTTTTCGCTGTCCAACGATTGCGTCCGGGGGCATTCCACGCTGCGTGCCTTTGGGCGGGAGCGTGACCTCACCCAGGCGTTTGACGCCGCCGCCGCGTTGAGTCTCAACACGGAGCTGAGACGTTGGGATATGGCCCTGTGGCTGTCGATGCGCCTCACCGTGGTTTCCAGTGTCCTGATCGCGTGCCTGCTGGTGCCCGTGGTGCTGGCGGGTTCCAACGACTGGATGCCGGCGCTGAGTGCCGGTTCGGTCGGGCTGCTGCTGGCGCTGGCGTTTGGACTGCTGGGCCAGATTGAGCGCCTGTGCCGGGACTTCTTCGCGCTGTCCGCCGTGCTGGTGCCTTGGGAGCGCTGCCAGCAGTGGGCAGAACTACCGCCGGAAGAGGGCGGCAAGGTTTCTGCGCCGTTGCCGGTGGAATGGCCCACCGAAGGCCGTATCGAATTCCGCCAGGCCTGCCTGCGCTATGCCCCGGAGCTGCCGGCCATCGTCGAGGATGCGAGCTTTGTGGTGCCGGCCCACAGCCATGTCGCCCTGCTGGGCCGCACCGGTGCTGGCAAGTCCACGGTGCTGCTGTCCTTGCTGCGCACGCTCTGCATTGAGCGTGGCGACATCCTGATCGACGGCGTCAATATCCTGGACATTCCGCACGCGCGGCTGCGCCAGGCGATTGCTTATGTGCCCCAGGACCCGGTGCTGTTCCTGGGGCCGCTGCGCGATTCCATTGACGTCACCGGTGCGTACAGCGACCACGCCATCCAGATCGCCATGGCGCAGATCGGCCTGCGTGATTTTGTTGCCGGGCTGCCGCAGGGGCTGGCCACACCATTGGAAGAAGGCGGACGCAACATCAGCGCCGGCCAACGCCAGCTGATTTGTCTGGCCCGCGCCCTGTTGTCGCGCTCTCGCATCATTCTGATGGACGAGGCCACCGCCAGTGTGGACGTGGAGACCGATGAGCTGATCCGTGTGGCCATCCAGCAGCATTTGCGCAGCACGACCATTTTGCTGATCGCCCACCGCCCCAGTTCGCTGGCGCTGTGTGACCAGTGGATCCGCGTGGAGCAGGGTCGCACGGTCAGCGTTGCGCGGTCGTGATTTCCTTGTAGCGCTGGTGCAGGATCTTGACCCGCTGCACATAGACCTGCGTCTCTGCATACGGCGGCACACCCGCATAGCGTTGCACCGCCTCGGGGCCGGCGTTGTAGGCGGCGGTGGCCAGGGCCACGTCGTTCTTGAAGCGCGCCAGCAGGCCGGCCAGGTACTGCGCGCCGCCCAGAATGTTGTGACCCGGGACGTGGGGCTCGGTCACGCCCAGCATGCGCGCCGTGCCCGGCATCAGCTGCATCAGCCCCATGGCGCCCTTTTGCGAGCGCGCACGCGCATTGAAGTTGGATTCGGCATGGATCACCGCCCGCACCAGGGCCGGGTCCAGCGCATACTGGTGCGCGGCCTGTGCGATCTCGTCCCCGTAGGCGTCGCGGTGTAGTGGGGTCGTCAGCCAGTCGATGCTGGACGTGACGGCGCAGGCGTAGCACGACGGGCGGTAAACCACGTAGGCCACTTTGCTGGGCGGCACGTCCGAAAACGACGGGGTGCCGCCCTGCAGGTACTTGTAAATCTTGGCGCCGGGTTTTTTTCCATCGGGGCTGGCCGCTGTGTCGCCCCCGGTCGTGGCCAGGGCCGGGCCGCAGACGGCAGCGCCCGCCAGCCACAGGGCCGCCAGTGCGCAGGGGAAAGGTCGGTGTGGTCGGGTCACACCGCATTTTCCAACCTTTTTAGCGTGCGCCGCGCGCTCCCTGTCGCGCCAGGCCCGCCAGCATCTGTGTCACCCAGCCACCGCCGCTCACCAGCACGATGCCGATAAGCACCGGAAAGGCGCCCAGCAAGAAGCTGCGCTCAATGGGCTCGTTCAACAGCCAGGCGCCAAAGACGATGCCAAAAAGCGGCGTCATGAACGAAAACACGCCCAGGCGTGAGGCCAAATATTTGCGCAGCAACCAGAACCACACCAGAAAGCTGGCAAACGACACGATCAGCGAATGGAATACCAGGCTGGCCCAGACCTGGGGCGTGGGGTTGAAGTGGGCTTGGCCCGAGGCCCATGCGGCGGCCATCAGCAGCACAAAGGCGCCCACCAGCTGGTACAGCAGGGTCCGGGTTGCCGGCGCCCGGGCCAGCGTCGTGCAGCGCACCACCACTGTCGTTGCGCCCCAGGCCATGCCGGCCAGCAGGCCCAGGAAATCCCCCCACAGCGGGTTGCCGGGAACCGCTGCGGCGCCCGGGCTACGGCCAAAGAAGGCCAAGGCAATGCCGCCAAAGGCCAGCGCGATGCCCAGCCACTGCACGGCGCCCAGGCGCTCGGCCGGTAGCTTCCAGTGCAAACCCAGCGCGGCAAAAACCGGTGCGGTGTACAGAAACACCACCATGTGCGAGGCACTGGTGTGGCGCAAGCCTTCACCGACCAGCAAAAATTCGAAGCCGAACAACAGCCCCACCACCACACCCGGGCGCCAGGTGCGGTCGGCCAGGCGCATGCGCTCGCCCCGCGCGGCCATCACCAGCGCGACCAGCACGGCAGCCACACCAGAGCGCAGCGCGATCTGGTAAATCGGTGAAATGTCGGCGGCGGTGGTCTTGAGCACCACCTGCTGCAAGCCCCACACCAGGCATAGCATCAGCATCAGCGCAATGGCCTGACCGTCGAGCGCTTTGCGCGTGTCCATGGGATTCCTTTTTCTTGCAGAGGGGTGGATTATTCGGCTGACGGCTTTGGTTGATATAGTGAATACCCGACAAGCCATAGCGCCCGCCCGCCATTCCTGCACACCTGTCCCATCGCCATGCCCATACTGCCGCCCAAACTGCAGATCCCGCTGTCCAGCGCGCAACTGCCCGCGCCCGCCATGTTTCGCAGCGCCTATGTGCCGGCCGAGGGCGTCTACCCGCAGCACCAGCACGCCTGGGGCGAGTTTGTGTATTCCTTCAGCGGGGTCATGGAGGTCAAGGTGGCCGACCACCACTACCTGGCGCCCCCGCAGTACGGCATCTGGTTGCCGCCCGATCTGGACCACGTGGGGCTGAACCGCTACGAGGCGCACCACTGCTCGCTGTACATTGCGCGAGCGGGTTGTGCCGTCTTGCCGCCCACACCTTGCGCGCTGACGGTCAGCCCGCTGATGCGCGCCATGCTGGAGGACCTACGCCAGCAAGCGCCCGAGGCGGCGTCCACGCCCCAGCATGCGCGGCTGCTGCAAGTGCTGGTCGACCAGTTGGCGGTGGCCCCGCGCGCCGGCAGCTACCTGCCCAGCTCGGACGACCCGGCATTGGGTGCGGTGCTGCGCATGCTGCAGGGCCAGCCGGGCGACAACCGCTCGCTACCGGAGCTGGCGCACGCCGCCCACACCACCGAGCGCACGCTGATGCGCCGGGCCCGGCGGGACCTGGGCATGTCGCTGGCCGATTGGCGCCAGCGCCTGCGCGTGGTCAAGGCCATGCCGCTGTTGGAAGGCGGTCAAACCGTGGAAACCATTGCGCTGGACCTGGGCTACGGCAGTGCGTCGGCCTTCATCACCATGTTCAAGCGACTGGTGGGTGCCACGCCGGACGAGTTCCGCAAGGGGGCGACGGGGCGGGCGGGTCAAGTGGTGGTTTCAACAAGTATCGCTATCAATTAAGTAGCGATACTTGCTTATTTGACGAGGGCTAGTGGCCCACAGAGCCTTGGGCTGAGGCTTCACCACGCACTTGCACGCTGTCACGTGAAGCCTGTGCGGAGCCCGCACCACTGGCTTCAGCGCTGCCATTTTCGTTGGCGCCCACAGCCACGGGGTTTGCGGTCGTCAGTGCGCCGCGGCTCAACAGACCTGGGCGTGCAGCGGTGCCTTGGCCAGTGGCTTGGGCTGCGCCAGTCGCGTTGCCAGTAGCCATTGCAGTGCTGCTCGTAGCCGCAGCCTGTCCGGCGGTTTGGCCTTCGGCGGTCACTTGGCGGGCGGCGTTCAGGGCCTTGTCGCCACGTGGCAGCGCAGCGGTACTGTTCGTGGACAGGGCGCCTTGGCCCGAGGCTGCGCTGCCGACATTCCTGTTGCCGGGGCCGAAGCTTCCTGCGGCACCACCGGCCAAGCCCCCGACGGCGCTGGCGCTTCCGCCCAGCAGGCCTGCTTGCGCGGGAATCGTAACCAGCACAGCCGAAAACACAGCAGAAGCGATGGCGCTGCGGACCAGAGTTTGACGTTTGAACATGATGAGCTTCCTTGTATCAATGTGGGGAGCCAGCCATTCCGGCCCCTACACACAAGACAACGAGGCCCAGGCCTGCTTTCTTCCCCCTCGGTGTGTAAGCAATTGAAACAACCCCGGGTCGGACGGGTTCAAGGCGTGTCAGCCCCCACGAGACCCAAGCCATACACGGGGTCGCGCCCAGGTGCGCCCAAGTCCAGCGCAGCAGCTGCCAGGCGGGCCAATGCGGCTTGTGCCGCAGCAACATCAGGCTGTTGTATCTGTTGTGCCAGCAGGGCGGCTACGCGCGGCGCGGCAAACGACGTTCCGCGCACCGAGTGGTATCCGCCCCCAACTTTGGCCACATTGACCTGCGCACCGGGCGCCGCAAACATGACTTGGGGTCCCTGTGCAGCTTCGGGCAAAACCTTCTGCGCACGGGTCACGCCCGTGACCCCCACCGCGCCGGCATAGGAGGCTGGGTACAAAGGAGGTGCTGCTGGTCCATCATTGCCCACGGCCGCAACCACCACATGGCCTTTGCGCGTCAGGGCTTGCACACTGCGCTCCAGTACACGGTTGGCGGGCCCCACTAGGCTGATGTTGACGACGGCCACGCGTTCGCGCGCCATCCAGGCCAAGGCAGAGGCCACGTCTTCGGCAGCCCCGCCTGCGGGCAGGCCACAGTAAATGTCGGCGGCGTACAAGACGGTGTCAGGCGCCAGGGATGGAGTGCCCTGCGCTCCCACCATCAAAGAGGCCACGGCCGTGCCATGCACGCTGGGCACGGGCGTACCCTGGCACCCCCAGAGGTGCAGTTCGCTGTGCTGCAACGCCGGGTGCCGTGCGTCCACGCCACCGTCAATCAACCCTAAGCGCACGCGCGCCGTGGTTGAGGTGTTGGCAAGTGAACTATTTGTGCTCACCTCTCCGCTGGCGGTATAGATATGGTTGAAATCGGCTTCTACGTCGGGTCGCAAGGCGCGCAACACCAGGAGGGCTTGCGCGGTGGTTTGACCATTGGGCGGGCGCAACACCACCTGGTCCAGGTCCAGCTCTGGCAAGGTCTGCGCCCGCAACAGCGTAAAGCCCAGCGCCAACGCAGCGTCCACCATGCCAGGTGGAGGGGACAGCAACACCAACTCGGCCCGGCGGATCAGTTCACCGCGCGGATCGGCCTCCAGCAAATCAGGATGTTGGCGCAACAAATTGCGCACCGTTGTCAAACGCAGCTGCTGCAGGGGTACGGTGCTTAAGACTGGGTTTACGGCCTCCTGCACTGGCAAACGCGGCTCAATCGGTAGATGGGGCAAGGAGGAAGGCAGGCTTGGCAAATTTAGCCGTGGCCCGCCCAACTGAGCATAGGCAGGTGCCGCCCCGGCCAGCAGCCCGCAAAGGCCGATCCCGGCGACCATGCTGGCCAGTCGCTGCAACTGAAAACGGGGAAATAGCATGTGCATGCGATGATAACGAGCACAACCGGGAAGAAAATCCCTGCGCCAATCGTTGTAACTGTAATAGATGACAGAACCTTCACCGAATATGCGCGAAGACATTGCCGCACTGCTGCCGCGCCTGCGGCGGTTTGGGCGCACGCTTGCGCACAACCGCGAAGATGCCGACGACCTGGTGCAAATTGCCGTGGAGCGCGCCTTGACCCACTCTCACCAGTGGCAGCCCGGCACGCGACTGGACAGTTGGATGTTTCGAATGATGCAAAACGCCTGGATAGATGAGAGCCGTGCGCGTGTGCGGCGCCAGCAAACCTTTGTTGAGGAAGAGGCGGGTGAACACGTGGGCGTGTCGACCAACGATGCACAGATGGATGCGCTGGCGGTGCGCGAGGCGGTGAGTCAACTCAATGATGAGCAGCGCGCCGTCGTGGGTCTGGTGCTGGTTGAAGGCTTGCCGTACAAAGAAGCGGCCGACGTGTTGGGCATTCCCGTCGGCACCCTGACCAGCCGTCTGGCGCGTGCGCGCGACGCCTTGCAGGCCATTCTGGCAGACCCTACCGGAGCACGCCCATGACCACCTGGACTGACAGCAGCCTGATGGCCTTTGCCGACGGTGAAATGGACGCCGGCCAAAGCACCCAACTGCAGGCCGCGCTGATGGCCGACAACGCGCTGCAGCAACGTTTGGTAGCCATCACCGAGCAGCGCGCGCGCGTGGCAGCGGCGTTTGCCCCCGTGCTGGACGAGCCTATTCCTGACCGCCTGAGCCAGCTGCTGCGCGCGCCAGCCGTGGCAAACCCCACTCCCCATGTGATTGACTTGCATGCCGCAAGAACCAAAAGAGAACCACATGGCATCGAACCGGCTGTGTCCTCAGTAGCCCCACGCAAGGCTGCACCCACCTGGGCGCAGTGGGGCGGTATGGCCGCCAGCTTAGTGCTCGGCGTACTGATTGGCGCCCAGCTCAAGCCCCCAATGGATGATCCCCATCTGGGGCTGCAGGGTGGCAAGCTGGTGGCCAGTGGAATCATTGAAAAGTCATTGACAACCCAGTTGGCCAGTGAGAGTGGCAGTGGCACACCGGTAACGGTGCAGTTGAGTTTTGTCGACAAACGCGGCCAGTACTGCCGCACCTTCAGTACCGCGCACATGGCCGGACTGGCGTGTCAAGAGCAAGGTCGGTGGGCGGTGCAACACCTGGCCGCCCTGGACGCCGCACCCTACACGGGCATGCGCCAAGCCAGCAGCGCCTTGCCCCGCACATTGCTGGATGCGGTCGACGAGCGCATTGCCGGCGATGCGCTCGATGCAAACAGTGAACGCTCTGCCCGCGCCCAGGGGTGGCGGCGCTAGCGTGTCTGCAAAAAGTAATTGCTATGAATTAAATAGCGTTACTTGTATATTTGACGAGGGCTAGCGGTCAGTTTTGTTCAAGCCTACCGGCAACTGCGTCAACCCCTCGCGCTCAATCGCCTCACCCAGAAAATCCAGAAACCGGCGTACTGCCGGCAGCAGGCCGCGGCGCGACGGAAACACCGCATGGAAGATGCCGGGCTTGGGCGCCCAGCCCGGCAGCGCACTGACCAGCCGGCCGTCGCGCAGCTCTTCTACGCACATATAGTCGGGCAGCACACAGATGCCAGTGCCCGCCACTACAGCGAATTTCAGCGTCATCAGGTCGTCGGCCACATAGCGCGGCTGGTGCTGAAAGGTGTGGGTGGCGCCGTCCGGGCCTGCCAGCTGCCAGGTCACCGAGTCGCCGATGGTGGACATGTTGACGGTGTCGAGCCGGCCCAGATCGGCCACCGTGGCCGGGCTGCCCTGGCGCGCCAGCTGGGCCGGGCTGGCCAGCAACAGGGTGCGGCTGAGACCAAAGTTCTTGACGACCAGGCTGCCGCTGTCGTCCAGCGTGGGGCGCACGCGCAAGGCCAAGTCAAAGCCTTCTTCCACCAGGTCCACGACGCGGTTGCTGACCCGCATGTCGATGCGCACCTGCGGGTAGCGCGCCAGAAAGTGCGGCAGGATGGGCCCCAGCGTGGTTTGCGCCAGCGTCACCGGGCAGGCCACGCGGATGGTGCCGCGCGGCTCGGTCTGCGCCTGGACCACGGCGTCCTGTGCAGCCTGGGCGTCCTCGCGCATGGCCACGCAATGGCGGTGGTATTGCTCGCCCACGGCGGTCAGCGACAGCTTGCGCGTGGTGCGCTGTAGCAGGCGCACGCCCAGGCGTGCCTCCAGTTCGGCCACCCGGCGCGACAACCGCGACTTGGGCAGGCCTAAAGCGCGCCCGGCGGCGGCAAACCCCCCGCGGTCCACCACCTCGGCAAAGTAGACCAGGTCGTTCAAATCCTGCATACGTGTTCTTCATTGTCCTACTGATAGGACAATCTAACGCATTTTTGCCAACTTATCAAAGAATGGTTTCATCCTCATACTTGATCCATGGCTGCAATCCGCAGCTTCACTTCAAGGACAAGACCATGAAACTGCTTCACATCGATTCCAGCATCCTCGCCGCCAACTCCGTTTCCCGCGCACTGACGGCCCAGATCGTCGCCAAATGGCAGGCCAGCCACCCCGGCACCACAGTGGATTACCTGGACCTGGCCACCCACTCGCCCAGCCACCTGTCGGTGGACTCCCTGGGTTTTCGCATGCCACCCGGCACGGCCGAACTGAGCGATGTGCAAAAGAGCGAAAACGCCATTTCCGAGGCACTGGTCAGCCAGTTCCTGGCGGCGGATGTGATCGTGATCGGCGCACCGCTGTACAACTTCTCCATCCCCAGCCAGCTCAAGGCCTGGATTGACCGCGTGGCGCAAGTGGGCCGTACCTTCAAGTACACCGAAAAAGGCCCGCAAGGCCTGGCCGGTGGCAAAACGGTGATCGTGGCCTCCACCCGCGGCGGCGTGTATTCCACCAGCGAAGGCGGCCGTGCCATGGAACACCAGGAAAGCTATCTGCAGACCGTGTTCGGCTTCTTCGGCATCACCGACGTGCGCTTTGTGCGCGCCGAAGGCCTGGCCATGGGCGATGCAGCAAAAACCCAAGCCCTGGAAGCAGCCGCACTGGAAATTCGCGCCGTGGCGCTGACCGCCGCCAACGAAGCCAGCGCTGTCCAAGCGGCCTGAGCACACTGCACGGGCCGCACCCGCTCACCAGGCCGGTCCCCGCCCGGCAAAATGGACGGCCAGAAAATCGATGAGCGCGCGCACCTTGGCCGACACGTGCTTGCGGGTGGGGTACACCGCGTAAATGCCCAGCTCGATGGACCGGTACTCCGGCATCAGCTCCACCAGGGTGCCCTCATTCAGATCACGTCCCACCAGAAAGGTGGGCTGCAGGATCACGCCCTGGTGGGCCAACGCGGCCGCGCGGCAGGTATCGCCGCTGTTGGTGTGCATGCACGGGTTCGTCTTAACGCTCACAGGCCCCTCGGGACCGGTAAATTTCCACTCATCCTTGGTCGACCAATAGCTGTACGAAATGACGGCGTGGTTGGCCAGTTCAATGGGCTGCAGCGGTGTGCCGTGCTGCGCCAGGTAGGCTGGCGACGCGCACAGTGCCATGCGCGTGGTTGCCAGTTTCTTGCTCACCAGGCTGGAGTTTTCCAGTGTGGCGATACGGATCGCCATGTCATACCCCTCTTCCACCAGATCGACCAGCCGGTCGGCCAGCGTCACATCCAGCGTGACCTTGGGGTGCAGGGACCTGAACGCCCCCCACAGCGGTGCCAGATGCAGGATGCCAAAGGTGAAGGGCGCATTGATGCGCAACAGTCCGCTGGCCGCATCACGGCGCGCGGTGATCTCGTCTTCCGCCTCCTGCAGTTCCGCCAACAGTTCCTTGCTGCGGGCATAGAACACCTGCCCTTCCTCGGTCAACGACAGCCGTCGCGTGGTGCGGTGCAGCAGGCGCACGCCGAGCCGGGTCTCCATCTCCACCACGTAGCGCGACACCGCCGCATTGGAAATGTCCAGCGCGTTGGCCGCCTTGACGAAGCTGCCGGCCTCCACCACGGCGTTGAAGGTTTGCATTTCCAAGAATCGGTCCATTATCTCTCCAGGTGAAACAATTAATCTAATTTAACACTATTTATCTTTCATTTTCAATCTAATAAAGTTCATCCCATGCACCACACACACCGCGTTCAACCGGTGCATGGATAGCAAATCGACACCGTTAACCAACCAAAGGAATCACCATGAAAGTAACAGTCCTCGGCGCCGGCAACATGGGCGCAGCCTTCGTCAAACAACTCACCCGTGCGGGCCACCAGGTCACCGTCACCGCCCGCAATCTGGACAAAGCCCAGGCCGTGGCACAGGCCAACCCCGGTGCCGTTGCCGTGGCTCCAGCGGGCGCAGCAGCGTCTGCGGACGCCATCGTTCTGGCCACCGGCTATGGCGATGCCGTCTCTGCCCTGCAAAGCCTGGGCGACCTGAGCGGCAAGGTGGTCATCGACATCACCAACCCACTGACGGCAGACTATATGGGCTTGACCCTGGGCCACAGCACATCCGCCGCCGAAGAAATCGCCAAAGCCATCCCCGGTGCAGAGGTCGTCAAGGCGTTCAACACCGTGTTCGCGCAGGTGCTGACCGACGGCGCCGACTTTGGCAACGGCCAGACCGTCACGGTGTTTGTTGCCAGTGACAGCGAGCGCGCCAAACAGACTGCTACGGCGTTGGCACAGAGTATGGGCTTTGTGACCGTGGATGCAGGCGGTCTGACGAATGCCCGCTACCTGGAACCAGTTGCCGGCTTCAACATCTATCTCGGCTACGGTGCTGGCCTCGGTACCTCGATTGCCCCCACCTGGATCAAGCGCGCCTGAGCCAATACCGCTTCTGCGCAATCCCGTTCTCATTTCATTTTTTAAAGGAATCCATCATGTCCAAGTCATTGCAAAACGGCCTCAGCCTGGCCGCCCGTATCCTGTTTGTCGCGCTGTTTCTGCCCGCGGGCATCAGCAAGCTCACCGGCTTTTCCGGAACCGTGGGCTACATCACCTCGGTAGGCCTGCCACTGCCAGCCGTCGGTGCCGCATTGGCACTGGCCGTCGAAATCCTGGGCAGCCTGGCGCTGCTGGCCGGCTTCCAGACGCGCATTGCCGCGCTGGTTCTGGCAGCCTTCACGCTGGTGGCCAGCTTCTTCTTCCACGCCTACTGGTCAGCCCCGGCCGAGATGGCCTTCGTGACCCAGTTGCTGTTCTTCAAGAACATCGCGGTGGTTGGCGGTTTGCTGGCCCTTGCCGCCAACGGCGCGGGCGCATGGAGTCTGGACGCGCGGTCTGAGCGTTGATTGCATCGGAGTCACCATGACTACACACACCCAAGCCCCTGTTCTTTTCATCTCGCACGGCGCACCCACGTTCGCCATTGAGCCCGGTGTGCTGGGGCCGCAGTTGCAGGCACTCGGTCGAAAGCTGTCGGACATCAAGGCGGTGCTGGTGGTGTCGCCGCACTGGCAAACCCGGGATGTGCAGGTCATGACCACGCAGCAGCCCGACACCGTGCACGACTTTGGCGGGTTTCCCTCGGCGCTGTACGACCTGCAATACCCGGCACCGGGCGAGCCCGCGCTGGCCCACGAGGCGGTCCCGCTGCTGACAGCGGCCGGTTTTAGTACCGGTGTGGATGCGCGCCGCGGTCTGGACCATGGCGCCTGGGTGCCGCTGTATCACCTGTTGCCCGACGCCCAGGTTCCGGTCTTTCAGGTGTCAATGCCAGTCTCACTGACCACGGCGCAAGCGGTGGAGTTGGGCCGGGCACTGGCGCCGCTGCGGGCGCAAGGCGTCGTGATCATCGGCTCTGGCAGCATGACGCACAACCTGTACGAATTCCGCCAGGGCGCCTCGCGACCGGAGGCCTACGCCCAGGAATTTTCAGCCTGGGTGCGTGCGGCGGTAACGGCCAACGCGCGCACGCCACTGATCAACTACCGGGATGAGGCTCCGCACGCCGTGCGCGCGCATCCGACCGAAGAGCACTTTCTCCCCTTGCTGGTAGCGCTGGGTGCGCAGCAGGAGGGTGACACGCTGCAGGTGCTGGATGGCGGTGGCGTCCTGCATGGGATGCTGTCCATGGAATCCTACGTATGGGGCATGCCGCAATGAAGCCGTCCCATGCAACGCTTGGCGAACTGTTAACCGACAGTGTGTCGGGCTTGTCCTACCGCGCCCTGGAGCCCCAGCCGCCCCGGCCCGTGAAGTGCCTGATCCTGCTGCACGGTGTGGGTGGCAATGAAACCAACCTGATGGACATTGCGTCGGGGCTGGATCCCGACACGCTGGTGGTGTTTGCGCGCGGCCCCTTGCATATTGGCCCCC